>Ga0208454_1000013_pt1 | contig 229953 bp, 214 predicted proteins | sample EasRivMeERMZT100_FD_187530 | JGI IMG/M metagenome (GOLD analysis project Ga0208454, IMG submission 187530) | Soil microbial communities from meander-bound floodplain in the East River, Colorado, USA - East River MetaG ERMZT100 (SPAdes) (version 2) | ecosystem: Environmental > Terrestrial >...
ATACAGGCCGAAATTGATCTACGCATCCTGGCGGGCGCGGGTTAACGGATTATTGTTGAGAAAATCCTCTCGGGGTCCTTCGACCGGGTTCAGGACGAACGGGGGATTTAATTTCCGTTCATACTGAAGCCCGCGAAACATTCCGAAGCTTATTTCTGCAGCCCGCTAGAGCTTGAACAAACGCTTCGCGTTACCTTCGAGCATGAGCAGCTTATCGGTGTCCGGAATATCGAGCTGCTCGACTTTCTTCGCCGCGTCCCAATCGCCGAGATCGTAGGGATAGTCGGTGCCGACCATGATGTGGTCGATACCGCCGAGACCGATCAAATATTTGATCGTGTCGAGCCGGTAGATCATGTTGTCGTAGTAAATATTTTTGAGATAAGCACTGGGCGCCATTTTCGCTTTGGCCGCGCGCGCGCCGGCGCGAACCGCCCACCCTTGGTCGAAGCGGCCGAGATGGTACGGAAAGAAGCCGCCGCCGTGGAGAATGCAAAGTTTCAAATTTGGAAATCGGTCGAACACGCCGCTGTAGGTCATAAAACCAAAACAGAGCGCGCTGTCGGCGGGGTTGCCGCAGATCAGTTTTAAACCGTAGGGGTTCATCTTATCGGCGCCGGCGACATCTTCGGGGTGCATGACGACCATGACATCCAATTCCTGCGCCTTGGCCCAGAACGGATCGAAGTCGGTCGTGCCGTAGTAATTGCCGTTGACGTTGGTGCCGATATAGCCGCCGCGGAAATTCAAGTCGCGCACGGCGCGCTCTAACACTTTGGCCGCGCGCGCGGGATCTTGCAGCGGCACAGACGCCATGCCGACGAAGCGATCGGGATATTTTTTGACCAGTTCCGCGATGCCGTCGTTATAGACATTGCACCAGTTCTCGCCTTGCTCGCCGGTGAGGCGATAGCCGAGGGTGGCGGTGTGGGCTTCCAAGGCGGCCATGGCGAGCTTGGAGTCCGCCATCATTTTGAGCCGCTCGTCGATGGCCGGCAGCAGGGGATGGAGCAGGAACGGCGGGCCGCCGGCGAAAGACAAAGACCGGTTGCCGTCCTTTTCGGTCAGTTCAATGCCGAGGTGCTTGGCGTTTTTCTTGGCTTCTTCGAGCAAGCTTTCGGGGACGTAGTGATGATGCACGTCGATGGCGCAGGTCTTCATAATGACTTCGGTCCTTCGTATAGAAAATATTGCCCTCACCCCAGCCCTCTCCCAAAATGGGAGAGGGTGAGGATTAGAGGGGAGAATCGGAACGAATCTTCAGGGCTCTGATCTCAATTAATGCAAAGCTGCTGGCGGCGCACTTTGCCGGGGAAGGCGTCGAGGCATTGGCCGCCTTCGACGACGGTGCTGCCGTTGACGACCACTGCCTTCATGCCGGGCGGGTGACGCTTCACTTCGTTGGCGTCAACCATATCCGGTAGCTTGGCGCTCACCAGATCGTCGATCTTGTCGGCGTCGAATACCGTGATATCCGCTGGCAGTCCTTCTTTAAGCGTGCCGCGGTTGAGGCGCAGTTTTTTTGCCGGATAGCCGGTCAGTTTGTGCACGGCTTGTTCGAGGCTGAATAGGTTCTTCTCGCGGCGCCAGTAGCCGAGAATTTTGGTCGGCGCGCCGTGCCAGAAAAAGCGATCCAGATGGGCGCCCACGTCGGTGCCGATTAGGCTAGTGTCGGATTTGATCATTTCCGCCAGTAGTTCGGGGTGCGCGTTGGCGAGGCCGTGATAGCAGATCGCCGAGTTGAGGTTGTCTTCGAGCCAGGTGTCGAAGAAGGCATCCACCGGCGCTTTTTCTGTGAGCCGCGAAATCTCTTCGACGTTTTTCATTTCAAGCTTTTTGAGCTCCGGTTTTTCCAGGTGTTCGAACACCACGCGGTCCCAGCCAAGCCATTCGGGGAATTCGAGTTTACCCTCGCAGGCGACCCGTTCTTGCTCGATTTTTCTGCGCACGTCTTGGTCGCGCAACTTGGCTTTGAGATCGCTTGAGTTCTTGATCGCCTCCCAAGTCGGCAGGCCGTTAAATAGGAAGCAATCGTCCAAATTAAAGCGGCGAATATGCTGATAGGGAATCACGACGCCGCACAGATCTTGACCGCGCTTTTGCGCCTCTTCCATGTATTTGATCGACTGCATGCCGGCCGCTTTGGCGCCGGGGCGCACGCGAAATTCATTGCCGATTTGCAGCGCTTTGATTTTGGTCAGCATTTCCGGCACGCCGGACTCCGGCTGTAGGATCATCTGAAAACCATTGAATTGGAAGCAGCCGTTGTATTCGGCGGCGACATTGGCGAGCGCGATGATTTCATCATGCTCGGCGAAAGTGCTAGGCGTGCCGGCATGAATCGCCGGGCCGCCGCGCGGGCTGGTCGAGAAGCCGATGGCGCCAAGCTCCATGCCTTCGCGCACCATCGCTTTCATGGCTTGCAGCTCGTCCGGATTGGCGGCGCGCTGATAAGCGGCTTCACCCATGACCGTCAGGCGCACGGGTGAATGGGGCATGAGCGGGAGCACGTTAATGGCGATCTTACCTTCGATATAATTCAGATACTCGCCGAAGGTATTCCATTTCCAGTCCTTGTCGTCGACATACTTGTCGAGGACGCGGCGCAGATACGCCACCAAGACTTTCCGCGGCTCGGCCCCGGCCGGCACCGGCGCGCAAGAAGCGCCGCAATCGCCGATAACGATGCTGGTCACGCCGTAGTTCACCACTGGATTGCCGTTCGGGTACTGCACGACGAACGCATCCATATGGGTGTGCGAGTCGATGAAGCCGGGCGCCACGACATGGCCCTTGGCGTCAATTTCCTTCTTACCTGCGCCAACATTCTTGCCGATGGCAACAATCTTATCGCCGTCGACGGCGAGGTCGGCTTGATAGCCAGGGCTGCCGGTGCCATCGATCACGGTGCCGTTTTTGATCACTAAATCGTGAGCCATGATTGGGTGTCCTCCCTTTGAGCGCTTGGAATAGTTCCTTATCCCACCGATTTAACGCTTCTGTCAACTACTTAGAAGTCACCGCTTAGAAAGCGTTTCGAGATTCGGGATAATCGGCAATGATGGATCTCGCGGTGATTGTGAGTCGCGGTCGCGTGCTTCTAACGATTGATCAGATCTGGAATCGCGGACGGCAACTAAATTGCCGAATCGTCGTTAGATGTTGAATCTCGCTAAGGCGGTAGGGAAGATTCCGAGTTCCGGGAATTTTCTTAACCCGAAGCTCGGAACGCTATACTCGAAACTCTTAGACTGCGTCTTCGGGCCGTTCGTACTTTGCTTTGCCCATGCGCTCTTTGATGGTCGGATACGCTACGGTGAAGACGGTCAGCGCGATGAGACCCAAGACGGTCGGGAACAGGAGCCATTTGGCGCCGTACGCCGCCGTCGAGATCCATAAATAGTTTTCGGCGATCTTGCCCAGGGTCAGCCCAAGAATGAGCGGTGGCCGGGGCCAACCGAACTTGATCATGAAATAACCGATCGCGCCGAAAAGCAGGGTAACCATGATATCGGCGAGATCGTTGTTGGCGGTGAAAGAGCCGATGAAAACTAAGAACAGCAGAAATGGAATGAGCAAAGTGCCGCGGATAAAGGTCAAGGCGGCGAGATGATTCAAAATCATAAAACAGAGCGCAGCGACGATGATGTTAGCGATGATCAGCACCCAGACCATCGAGAAGGTTACGTCGAGGCGCGACTTGAGCATCTCGGGGCCGGGATTCAAGCCGACGATCAACATGGCGCCCAACAACAGCGCCATGGCGCCGCTGCCGGGTATGCCAAACGCAATGGTTGGAATCAAATCACCGCCGCGGGTAGAATTATTCGCGGCGCCCGGACCGAGGAGACCCTCCACCGCGCCTTTACCGGCGCGCGATTTATCTTTCAATCCTTGCACTGCATGAGCGTAGGAAATCCATTGCGCCACATTGGCGCCGAGCACCGGCAACACGCCGAAGTAGACGCCGATGAGGCTACAGCGAACGACGAGCCAGAAGTGGCGGAAGGCATCTTTAACGCCTTCCATCACGCCCGTGAGTTTTCCGGTTTCGCCGCTGGCGATGCTGGTGCCTCGGACGGCGAGATCGACGATTTCCGGGATCGCGAACAAGCCGACGACCACCGGGATTAGATCGAGCCGGTCCCATAAGTAAAGTGTGCCGAAGGTGTAGCGCAACGAACCGGTTTGTGGGTCAACGCCGATGGCGGCTAACATCAGGCCGAGCCCGCCGGCCAGGAGGCCTTTGATCAGCGACGGACCGGCGAGGGTACCGATAAAGGTAATGCCCATGATCGCGATGACGAACAGCTCCGGCGAACCGAAGAGCAGCACGAGCGGGCGCATGATCGGGATCGAAATCGCTAGCGACAGAGCGCCAATGACCGCTCCAAGCACCGATGCCGTTATCGCCGCGCCGAGGGCGCGGCCCGCCTCGCCGTTTTTGGACATAGGGTAGCCATCGAGTATCAAGGCGGCTGAGGACCCCTCCCCGGGAATCCCAAACAAGATCGAAGTTAGATCGCCGGTCGTGCCTGTGACGGCGAGCATGCCGAGGAGAAATGCGAAGGCCGAAATGGGCTCTTTGATCGAGTAAGAGAACGGCAACATCAACGCGAGCGTCGATAATCCGCCGATGCCGGGCAACAAGCCAACGAAAAAGCCGATGGCGATGCCGATCAGCATGTAACCGAAGGCTGGCCATGCGACGGTTTGCCAAAATCCGCTAATAAAAGCTTCAAGCATTTAAAACTCCTGCCGCTCTTAGTTAAGCGGCTCATGCTCATTACCGCATCCACGCGCCAGCGTCAACTGATTTTGCCGCAAAATTTGTGATTGCGCACGTTTCGATGAATGGGATTATTGGCTCAAGATACGCTTGAGCGCCGTGCTCACTTCCGCCGGTTGGTTAACTACATCTTTTGCGAGGGAACCCAGCTCTTCGCCGCTCACCGGCCGCGGCTCCCAGCCTTTTTTTGCGGCGTCGTCTAGAAACTCTGGGTCGGCAAACATTTTAGTGTAGGCGTCGCGCAATATTTTGAGTTGCTCGGCGGGCACGCCGGGGGTGGTCACGATCGGCATCGAGCCAAAGCCCCATAATCCCAAGTAGGTATGCACCAGCCGGCGCTTCGCCTCGCTGGCCTTGTACTGTTCCAGCAGTTCGAAGACGGTCGGCACGTCGGGGATTTTTGGATGGCGTTGTTTTTCGGTATGGAGCCAGATACGCACGAAGCCTTTCTTGTGCCAGCTGATGAACGGCTCGCGGCCGAAAAAGCCGTCGATGGTGATGGCGCGGCATTGGACTTCATTGCGTTCCATCGCCAGGTCTTGATCGGCGCCGCCGGGGTAGCCGCTGATGACTTTAAATTTTAAGCCGAGGGCATCTTCGAGCAGGCGCGGCACATCGTAGCCGGTGCTGCCGACGCCAGTGGCCGAGCAGCGCGGCGGATCGTTGGTTTGGCGCAATTGGTCAAATGTCTTAGGCTGCGCGTCGTTGCGCATGAACAGCAAATGGCCGGCGCGGTAGGGCGTGCCGATCCAGCCGTATTTCGGCCAGTCGAACTGGACCTCTTTTCGGCCGGTGATCTGCGCCATGATCAGCGCGCCGCCGAAGGAACCGAGGGTGAGTCCGTCCGGCTTGGTCACGGTATAGATATGATTCGCCGCGATCATTGAACCGGCGCCGGGCATATTTTGTACGACGAAAGTCGGATTGCCGGGAATATGCTTGCCCATGAAGCGGGCGTAAGTGCGGGCATATTGATCGTGATTGTCGCCCGGTTGGTAACCGACGATGATCCGGATGGTTTTGCCTTGATAAAAATTCGCTTGCGCGAATGCTTGTTCAAGCTTTAAGGGGTTCAAGAGTTCAAGGGTCAGCAAAAGAGTGATCAGCGAGATAACCTTATACCCTTGAACTTTTGAACTCGTGAATGAGTGTCTACCCATGACCGACCTCATTTTAGCGGATCTATTTCGTCAAGAGCTTTTTCAGCCAGGCAACGACTTCCGGCGGTTGGCTGGTTACTTCTTTGGCCAGTGCTTGTAATTCGTCGCCGCTCACCGGGTCGACGGTCCAACCTCGCTTGGTGATCTCGTCCAAGAATTCCGGATCTTTGAGAGTCTTAATATAAGCGTCGCGTAGTATTTTCGCTTGCTCCGCCGACAGGCCCGGCGTCGAAACGATCGGGCGCGAGCCGAACTGGCCGCTGTTGAGATAGACGGTGGCCAGTCGGCGTTTCGCTTCCGGCACTTTGTATTGATCCATCAATTCCCAAATCGTTGGCACATCCTGCAGTTTGGGATGGCGCTTGCGTTCCATCTGGATAACGACGCGGACAAAGCCTTTTTTCACCCAAGTCGGAAACGGCTCCCGTCCGAAAAAGGCGTCGATGGTAAACGCGCGGCAGTGCACTTCGCCCCGTTCCATCGCGAGGTCTTGATCCGCGCCGCCAGGGTAACCGCTGATCACTTTGAAGCGCAAACCGAGAGTGTCTTCGAGTACGCGTGGGATATCGTAACCGCTACTGCCGACACCCGTCGCCGAACAGCGCGGCGGCTCGCTGGCGTTACGGATATCTTCCAGAGTTTTATAAGGCGCGTCGGTGCGCATGAAGACAAGAAAACCGCTGCGCTCCGGGGTGCCGATCCAGGTGAATTTGTTCCAATCGTATTGCACCTCGCTGCGGCCGATCAGCTGGGCGAAATAAAGCGCACCGCCAATGGTGCCCATCGTCAGTCCGTCTTGCTTGGCAATATTGTAGATGAAATTGGCGGCGATCATGCCGCCGGCGCCGGGCATGTTCTGCACCAAAAAATTTGGATTGCCGGGTATGTATTTCCCCAGGTAACGCGTGTAGGTGCGAGCCCACTGGTCGTGGGAGTCGCCGGCTTGATAGCCGACGATGACGCGAATAGTTTTTCCTTGGTAGCCATTCGCTTGCGCGAATAGCGGTTCAAGGTTCAAGGGGTTCAAGAGTTCAAAGACAGAAAAAATCAGGAATGCGAGAAGATTGAACCCTTGAAATTTTGAACTCTTGAACGAACCGTTTGCGTGCGGTGCCATGTAAGATTTCTCTCTCGAACTTATTTTGCCAGTAATTTTTTTAGCCACTCGATCACTTCCGGCGGCTGCTCGATGACTTCTTTGGCGAGGGCTTGTAAATCGTCGCCGCGGGTTGGGCGGATCTCCCAGCCGGCCTTTTTCGCTTCGGCGAGGAAGTCTGAGTCTTTCATCGTCTTACTAAATGCGTCGCGAAGAATCGTCACGCGCTCGGAAGGAATGCCCGGCGTCGCCAGGATCGGCCAGGCGCCGAAGCCGCCGACTCCGAGATAGACGAGCGTCTGGCGCCGTTTGACCTCCGGCGTTTTATATTGCTCCATCAGTTCGAACAAGGTCGGCACATCGGGGATCTTTGGATTTCGCTGCCGCGAGGTTTGCAGCATGATGCGCACGACGCCGGTGCGATACCAAGTGACAAATGGCTCGCGGGCGAAAAACGCCGCGATGGTGATGGCGCGGCATTGCGCCTCGCCGCGCTCGATCGCCAAGTCCATCTCGGCGCCGCCGGGGTAACCGGTGATCAAATTGAACTTCAAGCCGATCATCTCATCGAAAAGCTTCGGCACGTCATGGCCGCTGGTGCCCACCCCGGTGGCGGCGCAGCGCGGCGGCTCCTTGGCCTTGCGGATATCATCGAGGGTTTTGTACGGCGCATCGGCGCGCATGAATAATAAATGGCCATTGCGCTCCGGCGCGCCGATAAAGTTAAACTTGGGCCAATTGAACTTGACTTCTTTGCTGCCGACCAGCTGCGCGTAATAAAGCGCCGGAGAAGGGGAGCCCAGGGTCAGACCATCCGGCTTGGCCACGTTGTAGACGTGATTCGCCGCGATCATGCCGCCCGCTCCCGGCATGTTCTGCACGATGATCGCGGGATTGCTCGGAATATGTTTGCCCATATGGCGCGAGTAAGCGCGCGCGAATAAATCATGCGTGTCGCCTGGCAGGTTGCCGACGACGATGCGGATGGTTTTGCCCTGATAGAAATTCGCCTGGGCGAATGCTCGTTCAAGGTTCAAGGGGTTCAAGAGTTCAAGGACAGAAAAGAGCAAGAGTCCGAGAATCTTGAACGCTTGAACCGTTGAACGTTTGAACGAATCGTTTGTTCCACGCGTCATGAAGTACCTCTTTACCACGTAGAGTCGATGGCGCGGGTAATAAATATCGCGGAGTCGATACCAAGTGCAATCAATATTATTCTTCTTTTTGCCTGTTGCCCAATGCCTCTTGCCTATTTAATCACCCTCGTCGCCCGCATGAGCACGATCGGTGGAATCGTCAGGCCGAGAGCCTTAGCGGTTTTGAGATTGATTGCCAGCTCGAACTTCATCGGCTGCTCCACGGGAATTTCCGAGGGATGAGTTCCTTTCAGAATCTTGTCGATAAAAACCGCCAGGCGCCTGTAGGGTTCGTCTCGGTCGGCCCCGTAAGACATCAGGCCACCGCTCTCGACAAAATCTCTTCGAGGACCTATCGCCGGCAGCCCATTTTTTGCCGCCAGCTCCGCGATCAAATTTTGCTTGGAGTTGGTCAACGAGTAGGGCGTGACGGCAAGAGCCCCGCTGCGCGCCTTAACTGCCTCCTTAAACGCGCTCTCCAGTTTATCGGCGCTGCTTACCTCCATGGAATGAATTTGCAGACCCAGTTCTCGCGCGGCAAGTTGACTTTCGTTCCATGATTGATCAGACCTTCCAGTTGTCCATAGCACAGCGATGCGGGAGAGTTTCGGAACGGTTTCCTTGAGTAACTCCAGTCGTTTGCCGGCAATCACCGGCGAAATGGTGGTAAATCCAGTGATGTTTCCTCCGGGGCGAGGGAGACTGTCAACCAGTCCCGCGACAACAGGATCACCTTCGGAGAGAAATACGATGGGGATGGTCCTGGTAGCATTCTTGACCGCTCGCGCAGCAGGTATCGAGGAAATGAAGATTACGTCGACTTTTGCACTGACTAATTCGTCTGCCAGGGCCGGGTAGCGGTCGACCTTACCCTCCGCGAATCGATACTCAATGAAAATATTTTTGCCCTCAACATAGCCGAGCGCACGGAGCTCCCGGTGGAAAAACCCGGTTGGGGATGATCGTTTAGAACCGGTTACGAGCCAGCCAATCTTAAATACCTTCGCCTGCTGCTGCGCCTCGGCCACGGCCCCGTACAGCACGATCACGACAGCGATGGCGATAAGCTGGGTCCATTTTGGATTTCTCATCCTTCGGCCAAACTCAGGACAGGATTTGGCTTTTGGATTGTTGGAAGGAGAATCCGGCAATCGAGTTCGCCATTTATTTTTCACAGTGTTCTCCCGCAGCGCTCATGTTCGATACGCTTCGCCCTTGCTCAAGCTATCGGAAATGAAGCGCTGGAGTAACGCTATAGATCGAATCGTCCGATCACGCCATCTTTTTTTTCACTTATCCAACTTTTCCGCTCGCGACAACAATGCGGGTGGGATCGTCATGTTGATCTGCTTGGCGGCTGTGAGGTTGACTACGAGTTCAAACTTGGTCGGCTGTTCGACTGGAATGTCGGCGGGTTTGGCGCCCTTGATAATCTTATCGACCATCAGGGCCGCGCGCCTGTAGGGTTCCGTGGCGTCTGGTCCGTAGGAAATTACGCCGCCGTTGGCGACAAACTCGCGCCGATCGAAAATTGACGGCAGCCGATGTCGTTTCGCCATGTCCGCGATGAGTCTTGGATGCGCGCTGACCAACTGGCTCGGCATCACCGCGACAGCGGCGCTTCCCGCCTTGACGGCTTCTTTGAACGCAGCCTCGAATTTGTCAACGCTGCTCACCTCCATGGAATGTAACGTCAAGCCCAGCTCTTGTGCCGCCAGTCGGCTTTCCCGCCAATTTTGACCGGAGGTTGGATCCTGCGGGTTCCACAGCACGGCGACCTTAGTTAGCTTGGGAATGAACTCCTTGAGCAACGCCAGCCGCTTGCCGGCCAACTCCGTCACATTGGTGGTGATCCCGGTGGCATTGCCACCGGGCCGCGCCAAGCTTGCAACCAATCCATCCGCTACCGGGTCGGTCGAGACGATGAAAACAATAGGGATTGTGCTGGTAGCTTTCTTGAATGCTAAAGCTTCGGCCGTCGAAGACGCGACCAGGACGTCAAGTTTCATCCGCACTAGCTCGTCGGCGCGGGCTTGGAGCGAGTCGGGCTTCTCAGCGGCGCCTGCGGCAAGCCGCTGCGATTTTAGATTTTCGATTTTGGATTTTCGATTATCGGAGTCGGAATCCAAGGATTGATTGCGAATTCTTTCGCTCATGAAGTTTTTCCTACAATCGAAAAGAGGCCCCGCAGACCAAAATCCAAAATCGAAAATGGGATCACTCTCTCCCCAGCACCCATTTCATGCGTTCGATAATTTCTTTGGGCTGGGTCATGACTGCTTTCGACAAGGCTTGCAGCTCCTCACCTTTGGTCGGATCGACGTCCCATCCTTGTTTGGCGGCTTCGGCGAGCAGCTCCGGATCGGCGATCGCTTTGGCATAAGCGTCGCGGAGAATCTTCACTTGGTCCGGCGGAGTGCCGGGCGCCACGCCGATCGGGCGGCCAAGCGTGGCCGCGGTCAAAATCACGTTGGCGAGACGGCGGCCAGATTCCGCAGTCTTGTACTGCTGCATCAACTCATTCAACGTCGGCGTGTCTTTCAAACGGGCGTCGCGCTTGGCGCCGGTTTGCAGCATGACGCGCACGTAACCGGATTTATGCCAGCGCCGATACGGCTCGCGGCCGAAGTAGGTGGCGAGCAGCGGCGACCAGCAGAACACTTCGCCGCGCTCGATGGCCAGTTCGATATCGGCAGCGCCGGGGTAGCCGCTGACGATTTGAGTTTTGATGCCGAGGGTTTCTTCGAGCAGACGCGGAATGTAATGACCGGTGGAGCCGGTGCCGGTGCTGCCGCATTTGGCCGGCTCCTTGGCGTTGCGTAAATCGTCGACAGATTTGAACGGCTGGTCGGCGCGCATGTAGGAGACGATGTCATTTTTTCCGGTGAACCGATCCAGTTGAATTTCGCCCAATCGAACTTCACTTCGGATCGTCCGACTAATTGATCAAAGTAGAGCGCGGGATTGACCGCGCCAAGCGTCAAGCCGTCGGGCTTAGCGATGCCGTAAACGTAGTTCGCGCCGATGATGTTACCGGCACCCGGCATGTTTTGCACGACGATCGACGGATTGCCGGGAATATGCTTGCCAATATGACGCGCCGTAAGCCGCGCCCAAAGATCGTAGCCGCCGCTCGCGGTCGACGCCACGACGATGGTGATGGTTTTGCCTTTATAGAAAGGTGTCTGGGCAGATGCCCTTTCAAGGTTCAAGGGGTTCACGAGTTCAAGGGTCAGGACGAAGAGCAATGAAGGGAAAATTGCGGCGAAAAACCGTCCGCCGTGCGCTTTGTTCCCCAATCGAAAATCCAAAAGCGGCCCCGCCGACGAAAATCCAAAATTCATTTGAGTTAGTTCCCCAGTACCCACTTCATCCGTTCGATGACATCCTTCGGTTGACTCATCACTTCTTTTGAGAGCTGTTCCATTTCTTCGCCGCTGAGCGGATCAATGTCCCAACGCTGTCGCTTGGTTTCAGCGATGAGATCGGGGTCATTCAATGTTTTGAGATAGGCTTCGCGCAATAGTTTCAGCCGGTCGGGCGCGATGCCCGGCGTAGCGGCAATGGGCCGGCCAAGGGTGGCGGCGACCAAGATGACGCGGGTGAGGCGTTTGCCGGCGTCGGGAGTTTTGAATTGTTCCATCAACTCGTAAATTGTCGGCGCGTCGCCCAAGCGGGGATCGCGCTTGACGCCGAACTGCGCGATCACTCGAACGAAGCCCTTCTTCTGCCAGCTGATGTAGGGCTCGCGGCCGAAGTAAGTCGCGATCAGCGGCGACCAGCAGTGGACTTCGCCGCGTTCGACAGCGAGATCGATCTCCGAGCCGCCGGGGTAGCCGCTGACGATGGTGTGTTTGGTGCCCAGTACTTCGTCGAGCAGTCGTGGAATGTAAAAACCCGTAGTGCCGGTTCCCGAGCTGCCGCAGCGCGGCGGCTCCTTGGCCTTGCGAATCTCCTCGATGGACTTGTAGGGCGAGTCGGCGCGCATGTAGTGCAGGATCGTGTTTTGTTCCGGCGAGCCGATCCAGGGAATCTTGGCGAAATCGAACTTCACTTCCGGCCGGCCGACCAGTTGATCGAAATAGATCGCTGGCAGCAATGCGCCGATCGTCAGTCCGTCCGGTTTGGCGACGTTGTAGAGATAGTTGGTCGCGACAATCGACGCGGCACCCGGCATGTTTTGCACCAGGATCGTCGGGTTGCCGGGAATGTACTTGCCGTAATAGCGGGCCAGCACGCGTGCCCACAGATCGTAGCCGCCGCCGGTAGACGAGCCGATGACGATGCGGATGGTTTTGCCTTGGTAAAAATTCGCTTGCGCGCCGGCGTCATGAGCCGCGCTGAGCAAGATTACGGTGAAAAAAAAGAGCGAAGTTCTCCACTTCGCTCTTTGATGAATCTTCGCCATTAGAGCCTTTCCGTTCGAACCTTGTCAGACTTACAAGCCGATCATTTTTTTCACCCGTTCGACGATGTCCGGCGTCGCGGTCATGACTTCTTTGGCCAAAGAGTCGAGCTCTTCGCCGGTTGCCGAATCAATGTCGAGTCTTCGCTTTTCCGCCTCCGCCAAAAAAGCCGGGTCGCTGATCGTCTTGTTGAAAGCATCGCGAATGATCTTCACCCGGTCGGCGGGAACGCCAGGAGGAAAGACGATCGGACGACCAAATTCATCGGCTGCCAACACTACTTTGGTTAGTCGCCGGACGCTTTCAGCCGTCTTGTACTTGTCCATCAATTCAGTGAACAGCGGCACGTCCTTGAGCCGTGCATCGCGCTTGCTGCCGGTCTGATAGAGTACACGCACGAAATTTTTCTTGCGCCAGGTGATAAACGGTTCGCGGGCGAAGAAGGCGTTGATCGTAAAGGCCCGGCACTGAACTTCGCCGCGCTCGACGGCGAGGTCGATATCCGACCCCGCAACATAACCTGCGACGACTTCGAACTTGGCGCCAATCGCCTCTTCCAAGAGTTTCGGCATGTAATAGGCGGACGACGTTACACCCGTTGCACCGCACTTCGGCGGAGTCGTTGCAGTACGGACGTCTTCGATTGTTTTATACGGGGTATCGGCGCGCATGTACATGTGACTGTTGGAGCTCACCGTGCTACCGATCCAGATGAACTTGGTCCAGTCGAATTTGGCTTCGGGGCGTTTGGCCAGCTGCTCGAAATAGAGCGCGGGATAAATCGCGCCGAGGGTTAGACCGTCAGGTTTGGCGATATTGTAAACCTGATTGGTACCGATCAACCCCGCCGCGCCGGCAACGTTTTGAATGATGATGTTAGGGTTTCCCGGAATGTGCCTGGACATGAATTCCGCGACGAGGCGTGGGTAAAGGTCATAGACGTCGCCCGGCTTGGCGGCCGCAATGATCGTGATCGTTTTACCCTGGTAAAAGGGAGTCTGCGCATGCAAGTTTGGCCGAGGGATGAATAGGACGGATAGGACCGATAGGGCGAATGCAAATATGTTCATGTTGGATGCTCCTTTTATCGTTCACCGTAGCGCCGAGGTTTGTTTTCTAAGTTCCCAATAATTTTTTCATCCGGTCAATGACGTCCGGCGGTTGGGCAATGATTTCCTTTCCGAGACTTTCCAATTCCTCGCCTGAAACAGGATCCAACTCTAGTTTTTTCTTTTTGGCATCGTCCAAAAGCTCCGGATCTTTCATCGCCTTCATGAAGGCCTCGCGAAGTATTTTCACCCGGTCAGCTGGAATGCCCGGAGTGGCTACGATGGGACGGCCAATCTCGTTAGCGGCCAAGATTACTGCCGTCAAGCGCCGCGCCGAATCGGCGGTTTTGTGTTGGTCCATGAGCTCGGGCAGAGTTGGAACCTCAGGCAACTTTGCATCTCTTCTCTTTCCAGTTTGAACGATGACGTGAACGAATCCTTTCTTGCGCCAGGTATGGAAAGGCTCGCGGGCAAAGAAGGCGGCGATGGTAAAGGCACGGCATTGGACTTCGCCGCGCTCCACCGCGAGGTCGACATCCGTGCCGGAGTTGTAACCGGTGACGACGTTGAATTTCGCGCCGATGGTCTCTTCCAACAGTTTTGGCAGGTAGTAGGCCGATGACGCTGTTCCCTCGGCGCCGCATTTGGGCGGCACGGCGGCTTTACGGATATCCTCGATGGTTTTGTACGGTGTATCGCTCCGCATGTAAAGCAAATGATGCGACACGGTGGTGTTGCCGATCCAGGTAAACTTTTGCCAATCGAATTTGACCTCCTTCCGTCCGACGAGCTGATCGAAGTAGAGCGCTGGTTGGATAGACCCGATCGTTAGCCCGTCAGGCTTGGCCACCTCGTAGATGTAATTGGCGGCAACCATGGATGCGACGCCCGGCATATTTTGCACGATGACGTTGGGCGCGCCGGGAATATGTTTCGGGATAAACTGAGCGACCATGCGCGCGTAGAGATCATAGACGCTTCCCGCGGGGGTGCCGGCCACGAGTCTAATGGTCTTGCCTTGGTAGAAGGGGGCTTGAGCGAGTGAAATGGAACTCCATCCAAGACCCAACAATAAGACGAGAATCACAATCATGACTATTTCTCCCGCGCTCCGAAATTTGGCGCAAGCATATCCCTCAAGGTTGATTCGATGCAACCTTGAGGGACCGCCGGACGACTGGCTATTTCTCGCCGCCCAGTAGTTTCTGCATTCTCTGCACCACGTCAGGCGTCGCCGCCATTACCTCTTTCGCTAGAGCTTCAATCTCAGCGCCGCTCGCGGGGTCCATTTCCAAGCGACGCTTTTCGGCGGCTGCCAGGAGCGCCGGATCGTTGACCGACTTATCGAATGCGTCACGGAGAATTTTCAACCGGTCCGCAGGCATACCCGGAGGAGCTACTAAGGGTCGGCCAAATTCGCCGGCAGCCAAAACAACTTTCGCCAGACTTCTGCCGGCAGCGTTGGTCTTGTACTTATTCATCAGTTCATAGATTGTCGGCGCGTCCTTGAGCCTGGCGTCGCGCTTCTCACCACTCTGCATCAGCGTGTTGACGAAACCTCTTTTGCGCCATGAGATGAACGGTTCTCGGGCGAAATAAGCGGTAATGGTAAATGCGCGGCATGCGATTTCGCCGCGTTCGACAGCCAGATCGACATCCTGGCCCGACTGATATCCCAAAACGATGTCGAATTTCGTTCCGAGGGTTTCTTCCATGAGCTTCGGCAGGTAGTAGCCCGTCGACGTGATCCCGTTGGAACCGCATTTGGGCGCGGCCGTCGCGTTACGAATATCGTCCATCGATTTGTAGGGAGCGTCGGCGCGCATATACAGCAGGTGGTTGGATGTGACCGGGTTGCCGATCCAGCCAAACTTCGTCCAATCGAATTTAACTTCGGGTTTTTTTGTGAGCTGTTCGAAATAGAGCGCCGGATAGATCGCGCCGATCGTTAAGCCGTCCGGTTTAGCGATATTGTAAACCTGATTTGCCGCGATCATGGACGCAGCTCCCGGCACGTTCTGGATGATGATGTTCGGATTGCCGGGGATGTATTTCGGCATGAACTCAGCGAGCATGCGCGGATACAAATCGTAGGCGTCCCCGGCTTTGGTGCCGACTATGATGGTGATGGCTTTCCCTTGATAGAACGGCGTCTGTGCTTGGACGGTGGCGCCCAAGAAGGGTAGCGTCAATAGCAATGCTGCGACGGGCTTTAACATTTAAAATCCTCCTAAAAATCGATTGCCACCATAAGTAACATTGTCGTATTGCGATTCAACTAGTTGCCTAAAATCTTTTTGACCCGGGCGATCACATCGGGTGGTTGCTGCATGATTCTGGCCACGAGCTTATCCAGCGTTTCACCGCTTTCCGGATCGACATCCATTTTCTGTTTCTGCGCCTCGGCGAGCAGCTCTGGGTCCTTCATCGCCTGATTAAAGGCATTGCGTAGAATCTTCAAATGATCGCCTGCTGTTCCCGGCCCGGCGACGATGGGACGGCCGAAGTCCTCGGCCGCTAGAATGACTTCAGCGACCCGCCGGCGCTCTTCGGAAACTTTTTCGCGGTCGAATATCTCGTAGAGTGTTGGTACATCAGGCAAGCGCTTATCGCGCTTGCTGCCAGTAAAAAATAACACCCGGACGAAGTTCCTTTTCTGCCAGCTGAGAAACGGCTCGCGGCCAAAGAACGGCGAGGCGGTCATGCCGCGGCAGGTCACTTCGCCTTTTTCCACCGCCAAGTCGATTTCGGCACCGCCAGGGTAACCGAGTACGGTGTTGATCTTGGTCGGCGGCAGGGTTTCTTCGAGCAGTCGCGCTAAGATGTAGTCGCTGCTGACCGTGCCGGTGGAGCCGCACTTGGCGGGGTCCTTGGCGTTCTTGATGTCTTGGATGGTTTTGAACGGTGAGTCGGAGCGAACGTAGAAAATCATCGGTTCGGTCACCGGCGAGCCGATCCAGGCGAATTTTCGCACGTCGTATTTGACTTCGCCGCGGCCAATCAGCTGATCGAGGTAAATGGCATTGCTTGGGAATCCGATGGTCAGCCCGTCGGGCTTGGCGACGCTGTAGACGTAATTCGTCGCGATGACCGATCCGGCGCCGGGCATGTTCTGGACAATCATCTCGGGGTTGCCCGGCATATGTTTCGGCATATATCGAGACAAAAGCCTGGCCCAGCGATCGTAGAAACCGCCGGTGGTGAAACCGACGATGACTTTGATTTGCTTGCCTTGATAGTAAGGGGTCTGCGCCGACAGATGAGGTGCCCATGCACCGAGCAGAAAAAGCGTTAGAATTGCGACTCTCATAGGTGCTCCTTTTTTCGTCCGGGCCGCTGACCACCGGCGATGGTTTGGCATGGCTTCAATCTATTCCAGAATTTTTTTGACGCGCTTGAGGACGGCGGGTGGTTGGTTCATGACTCGTTTCGCCAGCGCTTGCAGCTGTTCGCCGGTGACCGGCTCCATGTCCATACGAGCTTTTTTCGCCTCGGCGATGAGCTCGGGATTGTTCATCGATTTGACGTACGCCTCGCGCAGCATATTCACCCGGTCGAGCGGCGTGCCGGGGCCCGCCAGCATGGGGCGGCCAAAGTCGCCGCCGCGCAAAATCACATCGGCGACCCGCCGGCTCTCATCAGCGGTGTTTTCTTTGTCGAAGATTTCGTAAAGCGTCGGCACGTCAGCGGCGCGAGCATCGCGCTTCTCCGAGGTTTGAACGATATGCTGATCGAAGCCCTTCTTATGCCAACTATCGAACGGCTCGCGGCCGAAGTGGGGCGCGATGGTCATACCCCGGCATTGCACTTCGCCCTTCTCAACGGCAATGTCGATTTCACTGCCGCCGGCATACCCGACGACCGTGTTGGTTTTGACCCCAAGTGTGTCTTCGAGAACTCTCGCGATCAGGTAGTCCGCGCCGGCGGTGCCGGTGGCGCCGCACTTGGCAGGCTCGGCGAGCTTTCTCATGTCCTGGACTGATTTGAATGGGGCGTCCGCACGCGCGTAGAGAATAATATCGCTCTTCTCCGGCGAGCCGATGTAGTACATCTTGGTGATGTCGTAGCGAATTTCTTTACGCCCCGCCAGTTGGTCGAGATAGACACCATAGTTGGGCATGCCGAGGGTCAGCCCGTCGGCTTTAGCAACGCCGTAGACATGATTCATCGCGATCATCGAGCCCGCGCCCGGCATGTTCTGCACGATGAAGCTGGGATTGCCCGGTATGTAAAGCGGCATGAAGCGGGCGAGCAGCCGCGCCCAGCGATCGTAGAAGCCTCCCGGCGTCAAGCCGACGATGATGCGGATGGTTTTACCTTGATAGAAGGGGGTCTGGGCAGACGCCTGTTCAAGGTTCAAAGGATTTAACAGTTCAAGCGTCAGAAAAAGAACGCCCAAAAAAATCCGATTGAACCCTTGAACTATTGAACCTTTGCCCCGGTTTTTGAATTTCATAAGCACCTCAGTCTGCAAGAATTTGTTTCACCCGTTCGATCGCCTCACGCGGCTGATTCATCAGTTCCTTCATCAGTGATTGGAGATCCTCGCCGGAGGTGTATTCCATGTCCATCTGGCTTTTTTTGGCTTCTTCGATGAGGCCAGGATCGCGCATTGCTTTGGCGTAGGCGTCGCGCAGGAGTTTGATCCGGTCAGGTGGATTGCCGGGACCGGCGACCATCGGCCGGCCGAAATCACCGCTGGCCATAATGATGCGGGCAGCGCGGCGCACGACATCGGGCGTCTTGAATTGATCCATGAACTCGAAGAGTGTCGGCGCGTCGCCCATGCGCGGATCTTTCTTGGGGCCGCTCTGCAGGATGTGACGGTCAAAGCCCTTCTTGTGCCAACTATCGAACGGCTCGCGGCCGAAGTGCGGCGGAATGTCCATGCCGCGACAGACGATTTCGCCGCGTTCGACGGCGATGTCGATCTCACTTCCGCCCTGATAGCCGGTTACGGTGGTCATCTTCGCCTTGAAAGCTTCGTCCATGATCTTGGCGAGCAGGTAGCCGGTGCTCGCCGTGCCGGTGGAGCCACACTTCGGCGGCTCCTTGGCGTTAATAATATCGCTTAAGGTTTTAAACGGACTATCGCTGCGAAAGTACAATAACGTCGGCGCTTTCTCTTGGGTGCCGATGAATTCGAATTTACGCACGTCGAACTTCACTTCTTTACGTCCAACCACTTGATCGAGATAGAGACTATTGATCGGCACGAGCAGCGTCAGGCCGTCGGCCTTGGATAAATTGTAAACATAATTAGCGGCGATCACTGAACTGGCGCCGGGCATGTTTTGCACCAGAAAGCTCGGGTTGCCAGGAAGATACTTGGGCATGTAGCGCGACAGCAACCTGGCCCAACGATCATAAAATCCGCCGGGGGTGAAACCAACGACGACCCGGACGGTCTTGTCTTTGTAAAAAAGCTCGGACTGAGCGCCATCGACCTTCGCCGCGGCCGCTGCGAACAGTCCAATGATGAGGAGGGGTTTGACGATTAGGTGATTCAGGGTCATGCGCACAACCTCCTCGGCTGTCGATTAAGGATGTCGTTGGCGAGATTAAGGATGTCGTTGGCGAATTGAAAGGCTGTTGAAAAGTATGGTGCTACCCGCTCGCTCACAAGCGGATGCACAGGGATCGAATCAAAAGTTCGTCGCAAGTTGATAAATTCACTCTACGTCAAGCCCAACCAGGTCTGCACCTGCCCATCAGGAAAAGGCAGATTGAGTAATTTGACGAAGAGCATCCAGAAGAATACGAAGGCGATCCCGGTGAGGGTCGCTGCCAGCAACGGCTTTTCCTTGCCTTGGAAAAACATGTAGGAAAATACCATCGCCGGGATGGTGATCGAAAAGCCGACCAGCCAGATGCCGGCGAAAAATCCCAAAAACCAACCAAAGGTGGTGATCGTACGCTTGAACGCGATTTCGGGAGCGACCGTGGTGGTCCTTTGAATATCCACCGGCGCGGCGTCATCGGCTTGCTTCGGCTCGTAACCTTTCAAGTCGAGGATGACCTGAATGAGCGCCAGGATGATCATCGGAATGCCGATCACATAAGGATAGAGACGGGCTTGCATGCGCCAGGTCTGGGCCTGATAAACGAACACGCAAAAGAACACCAGGGCGCAGAAACTAAAAATCGCTGCCGGTCTGATTTTCACGGGAAACTCCTTCCTAATTCCAGCCGTAAAGTCTGGTGGCGTTGTCGCGCATGATTTTTTGTTTTTGCGCCGCCGTAATGTCGCGCCGTGCGTCGACGGTAGACGTCATGTACGGAAAGCCGCCGTCCCAATGGGGATAGTCGGACGCGAATAAAATGACATTTTCGCCGACCTTTTCCAAACAGTAGGGCAAGGTGCTTTCTTCCGGTTCGGTGGCGTAAAACCAATTGCCGCCCGTTAAATACTCGCTGGGCTTCTTCTTGAGCAGCGGCGCTTCGGCCTGCCGCTTCTCCCATTCTTCGTCCATGCGGTCCATCCAGTAAGGCACCCAGCCGCAGCCGCATTCCAAAAATGCTACGCGCAATTTTGAAAACTTTTCCGGCACGCCGCCGTACACCAGAGCTGCGCAATCTAGCAAAGTTTCAAAGGGCCGTCCAATGGTATGGCGAAATAAAAAGGTGTCGAAGCGGTTTTCGCCGGCCGGGCCCTGACGGGAGTTGTGAATCAACAGCGGCCGATTGAGTTGCTCCAGCTCACGGTAAATGGGCCAAAACTGCGGTTGGCCGATATGATCCTTCAAGCCAAAAGTGCCGACGGTGATGCCGGCCAGGCCGAGTTGGCCGATGGCCCGTTGGATTTCCTTACAGGCCGCGTCTACGTCTTGAAATGGCACCAGGCCGACGGCCTTCAATCGCGGGCTTTCGGCGCAAACGCTTGCCACCCAATCGTTGTAACCACGGCAGAAGGCCGCGGCATAATCTTTCTCCGGCAGTTGGGTTACGGCGAAGCCGCTGGTGGGAAAGAGCACGGAAACATCGATCCGTTCCTTGTCCATGTCGCGCAGTCGGGTCGGCACGTCGTCGACGCGCAGGCCGAGCTTGCCATACATGCTGGAGTCCCAGACGTCATTTGGCAACAGCGATCCTTGGCGCCGGCAGTAGGGCTCCGCCATAAATTTGCGCAGCGCCGCATCGCGGTCTCGAACATGGCCATCGGCGTCGATCACTTTCACATTCGCCAAGTTTGGGCTCGACATGAGATGCTCCCGTCGCTGATTAAAATATTCCGAAGGGGACGCTAACCCCCTTTGGAAACCCGTTTAACGGTTCCACGCTCAAAACAGCGTGATCTACCTCAAATTATTTTTCGAACATCGCATATCACAGCCCGATTCGGCCGGTCAATGATAAGCGGGTATTGCTCTTTTGTTGGTGACGCAAGGTGTGCTATGGACCGAAGTGAAGCACTGCCGCGATGCAATTTCCTTGGACAGGATAAATTGGATGGAATTTCGATTTTTACCCGAAGAAGAAGAGTTACGTAGGGTAGTCGCTGAGTTCGTCCAGGACGAGCTGATCCCATTGGAGCCGGAGTTCGAGCACGCGCCCGACATCTTTGAGGGCAGTCGTTGGAAGAGCCGGGTGAAGTCCAGCCAGGACCCGGAAATCCAGCGCTACTTGAAAATCATGGAGGATCTCGAGCAACGAGCGGCAGCCAAGGGACTCTGGCATCTCGATGTGCCGAAAGCCTACGGCGGCATGGAAGTCAGTAACGTGGCGATGATCGCGGTCACCGAAGAGCTGGAGAAATGCGCCGTTCCGTTCGAGTTCGGCAACCATGTTTCGAACATTCTTTTCAACTGTACCGGCGAGCAGATCGACAAGTATCTCTGGCCCTGCATCCGCGGCGAGAAAACTTCGGCATTCGGCTTGAGCGAGCCGGCGTCCGGCGCCGATCCGTCGATGATGCAAACCAGCGCTGAACCGGACGGCGATTATTTCACCATTAACGGTACGAAAATGTTTCCGACCTTTGCCGACGTCGCCGACTTCGTCCAATTATTCGCCCGTCTGCCGGGCACCAAGGGACGGGAGGGCGTCACTTGTTTTTTAATCGATCGCGGCACGCCTGGCTATCGCGTCGTGCGCAGCATCGCGACTATCGCCGGCACCGAACCGTGCGAATTGGTCTTCGAGGACTGCCGGGTACACAAGTCTCAAGTGCTGGGAGAGGTGGGTAATGGCTGGGCGTTGAATCAGGCGTGGTTGGGCGCGCGCCGTTTTCAGGTGGGCATTCACGCTCACGGCATGGCCCAGCGCGTGCTGCGCGCGCTGGCGGAAGTTTTGCGCCATGATGCCCAGGAAGCGGACAAATACGTTGGTAGCATGGGTTACTTCCTCGGCGAGCTGGAAGCGCTCAAGACGTTAACTTATACCGCCTCCTGGCGCGCCGATCAGAAGTTGGATGTCCGGCTCGACGCGGCCAAAGTGAAACTGTTCGGCACCGAGCTGGCTCACAAGGTGATCGACTTCGCTTTGGAAGCCGCCGGTCCAGCGGCGCTGCGCAAACAGCATGTCATCGCCCGGGCGTTTCGCCACGCGCGGGCGCGCCGCATCGTCGAAGGGCCGTCCGAGGTGCAGCGCCACATCATTCAACGCGCGCTGTTCCGCGAGGGCGCCGGGCTGCTGGAGTTGCAGTGAGAAAATTGGAATTAACCACAAAGATATTAGGGCGGCGGGTTATAAACCGGCCCTCACGCGGATTCGGATATTTCACCGCAAAGAACGCAAAGTACGAAAAGCGGAAACAATTTTCCGAAGCAAATTCTTTTTTGCGTTCTTTGCGGTTAAATACTCTTAGGTATTTTTTCCCAGGTATATTTTATGGACCTGAAACTTACTGAAGAAGAAAAGCTGGTCAAAAAAACCGCGGCGGAGTTTGTTGACAGGGAACTGATTGCCCGTGAGGGCGCGTTTCTCAAACAGACAGAAGCGTTCCTGCCGCCGGGCGCGCCGGCGCGCCGCGAGCTCGACAGCGGCATACGCTCAGAGCTGACCAAGCGCGCGCGTGAAGTCGGCCTCTGGTGTTTGGAGTTGCCCGAGGTATTCGGCGGTTCGGCGATGAGCGCGTTGATGCGCGTGCTGATTCACCGCGAGTTCGGCCGTTCGGCGTTGCCTTTCGCTCCCGTGACGATTCCTGGGTTCATGTTTGAAACCAAATACGGCCAGCAGCTTGCCGACGGCGCGCTGTCGTTGTCGTTGGCATTCGACGCGGCGCATAAGACCGGCCATCTAACTCAACTCAAAAATCTCTATCGCCAAGAGCCCGACGGCGCGATCCTGCAAGATGCGCGGATTGACGTTTTCGATTGTCAGGCCGATTTATTTCTGTTTCCCGCCAGAGAACAGGGAACCCAGCGGCTCGGACTGTTCGCGCTCGAACGCGAAGCATCCGGTGTCAACATCGCCGATGAGGTCGATCTGACCACCGATGCCACCGTCGCCCGGCTGAACTTACATCTCTGCCGTGTCCCCAACGAACAGCTGCTTGGCTACGAATACGAGTCGGGTGCGATCATCGCCGCCGAGCAGTTAAGGATCGCGGCGCGCTCCCTGGGCATCGCTATGCGCTGTCTTGCGGCGTCGATAGAACATGCGCAGAACCGCGTGACCTTTGGCCGGCGGCTCGCCGAGCGCCAGGCGATTCAGTGGATGCTCGCCGATCTGTCCATCGATCTTCGCACCTGCACCTGGCTCACGCTGGAAGCGGCCTGGCGCGCCGATAACGGCGAGACCTATTTTGACGAGGCGGCGCTAGCCAAGAAACGCGCCGCGAAGATGGCGTTCCACGCCGCCGATAGGGCGATCCAGATCCACGGCGGCTACGGGGTCTGTAAAGAGTTTCCGTTCGAGGGCTTCTATCGCGAAGCGCGCCTGATGCGATTGCTCTACGGGCGCGAAGAGGAAATGAATCGGGCGGCAGGGGAAAAATTCGTAAGGCAATTGGCAACAGGCAATAGGCAGTAGTAAGGGATCCCAGCCTGGAGCGCGCTGCTCTTAACTATTGCCCAATGCCTATTGCCTAATGCCCGCGAGCGATTGAAAGGAGCGACAATGAGACGCAAGAAAGTTTGTTTTGTCGGCTACGGTTCGACGGAGTACTCGCGCAAGTCGGAGGAATCGCAGCTCGGCCATTACGCGACGGCGATCCGCGCGGCGCTGAACCAGACCGGGCTCAAGAAGAAAGATATTCACGGCCTGTCGATAACCACTCAAGCGAGTCCGGACACCGCGCCCCATGTGGCGGAGCAGTTGGGATTCGAGCTGGATTGGGTTTTGAACGCCGATTACGGCGGCGCTGGCGGCGTCGGCGCGGTGCGGCGCGCCGCGGACGCCATCGAGTGCGGCCATCTCGATGTCGCGCTTCTGGTCGGCGGCAATTCGTTCGACAGAAGCGTGGCGCACCAGCGGCCGCTCGAATACCAGCGCGGCAACTTCGTCGATGTCTATGGCTACGGCGGGCCGAATTCGCTAATGGCGCTGATCCAGCGCCTGCACATGGAAAACTTCGGCACTACATTAGAACAGATCGGCAAGATCGCTGTGGCGCAGCGTTTCAACGCCGAGAACAATCCCCAGGCACTGTTTCGCGAGCCGATGACGATGCAGGATTATCTCAATTCCAGAATGATCTCCGACCCGATCCGTCTGTTCGACTGCGTCATGCCTTGTTCGGGAGCGGAGTGCTTGATTCTCGCTTCCGAAGAAAAGGCCAAACAGATTTCCGACAAGCTGGTCTATTTGGTCACCGACGCGGAGAAGGTGCACTATCAGGTCGCCAACATGCTGCCGGAGAAAACAACCTTCGGTATGAAAGCGGTGGGCGAGAAAATTTTCGCCGAAGTGAAACGCGAGGATATCGACCTATTCGAAATCTACGATGACTATCCGATCGCTGTGATGATTCAGATTGAAGATTTCGGCTACTGCAAGAAGGGCGACGGCGGTAAGTTCGTCGATGGTCACGATCTGACGTACAAAGGCGACTTTCCGGTAAACACCGGCGGCGGCGAGTTGTCCGTCGGTCAGGCCGGACTTGCCGGCGGCTTTCTCCACGTCGTCGAAGCGCTACGCCAATTGCGCGGCGAGGCCGACGGCCATCAAGTGAAGAAAGCCGAGCGCGCGCTGGTCACTGGCATCGGCTGGCTCAACTACGGACGCAACCTCGGCACCACCGCCGCGCTGGTGATGGAAAGGAGAAAGTAATGGCTGAAGCAAGAGCACCGCAAAAAAGTTTGCCGAAAATCAATCCAGTAGACGCGCCGTTCTGGAAAGGCGCGGCGAAAAATAAATTTCTCCTGCAAAAATGTCAGAGCTGCGGCAAAGTGCAGTTCTTTCCGCGCGTCGCCTGCGTCGATTGTTTCGGCGAATTGGATTGGATCGAAGCCAAGGGCACCGGCAAAATCCACACCTTCACGCTCGTCCGCGTGCCGCGCAACCCGGCGTTCAAGGAAGAAGTGCCGATTTATTATATCAACGTCATTCTCGACGAAGGCGTCATCATCGAGAGCCGCCTGCTCGGTGACAACAAAGAGAAGGTAAAAATCGGCGACCGGGTCAAAGTGCGCTACGAGCAGACCCATAATCCGGAGATCAAGCTGCCGTGCTTTGAGCTGGCAGGGTGAAGCCCTCCCCCTTCTCAGAGGGCGAGGGTTAAGACATGGAGATGAAACGGGGAGTCGGGTTTGTAGATTTATTCCCTCGCCCGCTTGCGGGAGAGGGCAAGGGTGAGGGAAAACTCTGTGCACAAAAAAATCACTCGGCGAGCTTTTTGCTCGATGCTCTTGGCGCTGCCCATATCAGCTCGAGCACAGCCGGCGGCGAAAGTTCCGCGGATTGGTTTTGTGTCATCAGGGAGCGGCGATCCAAAATTTCACGCGCCTAGTGTCGAGGCATTCCGGCAAGGGCTGCGAGAGCGCGGTTATGTTGAGGGGAAAAACATCCAGGTCGAGTACCGCTACGCTGAAGGAGACCTTGACCGGGTGCCGCGCCTCATCGCCGAACTCGTGCAACTTAAGGTCGACGTCTTGATCCCCGGACCTGTCGCAGGAATCCTCGCGGCTAAGGATGCGACCAAGACGATTCCCATTGTCATGGTGACCAATATAGATCCGGTTGCGTCAGGGATAGTTAAGAGCTTGGCACGCCCTGGCGGAAATATCACCGGGTTCTCTACGCTTAGCCGAGAGTTAAGCGGAAAACGGCTTGAATTACTAAAGGAGGCGGTTCCCGGGATATCGCGCGTCGCCGTCCTTTGGGACGCCAACGCACCAGGGCCGGCGGTTGCTATTAAAGAGTTCAAAGCTGTGGAGCCGGCGCTGAAGATTCAGCTCCAATCGTTAGAAGTACGCGGCCCGGAGCCAGATCTTGACGGAGCGTTTCGAGCGGCCGCGAAAGGCAGGGCCAACGCGCTTATCGTGATTCAGAATCCCCTGATCGGTCGTTATCGAAAGAGGATTGCTGACTTAGCCATTAAGAGTCGACTGCCGTCGATGTGCGAGGGAACTGGGTATGTCGAGGAAGGTTGTCTCATGACCTATGGAACGAACCAGTCTGATCAGTACAGGCGCGCGGCGTATTACGTGGACAGGATTCTGAAAGGCGCTAAACCCGCTGACCTGCCGGTAGAGCAACCGATGAAGTTTGAGTTCGTGATCAACCTCAGGACAGCCAAGCAGATCGGCCTGACAATTCCACAGTGGACGCTCCAGAAGGCGGATAAGGTTATACGATAAGGCAAAAGTAAAAATTAAAAAAGCAAAATCAAGATTTCGGATTCACGTCTGAGGGGCGGCTATTGGAGTCCCAAATGGAGGACCAGAGCATGGCAAGAATATTTTTGTCCGTAACTCGATGGCTTCGATCCGACAATCCAAAATCGAAAAGCGGCCCCGCGGACCAAAATTCAAAATGGGTGTGCGCTTGGGGCCTGGTGTTGACGCTGGCGGGGTTTGCGGCTGCACAGGCGGGACAGAAGGAGCTGCAAAGGCTCACGGTCGGCTACACGCCTATTTCAGGCGCGGCGATTCCCTTGTTCATCGCGATAGAAGAAAGACTTTTTCAGAAATACGGTTACGAGGTCGCTGGAATTTTTATGGGCGGTTCGCCGCTGATCAACTCGGCGATCCTCGCTGGGGAATTTCCCATCGGCTACACCGGCGGCGGCGCGATTATTTCCAGCCGTCTCGGCGGCAGCGATCTGATCGCCATCGCCTCACCGCTGCAAGTGCTAACCATCGACGGTTGGGCCAGGCCGGAAATTAAATCGGTTGCCGATCTGAGAGGGAAAAGAGTCGGCGTGACCCGATTCGGCGCATCGAGTTATTTCGCCGGCCTTTCGATGTTGGAGTCGGGCGGGGTTAAAACGAACGAGGTAACTTTTATCCAAAACGGCGGCGTCGGCGAGTCGCTCGCGGCGCTCATGGGCGGTCGCGTCGATGTCTGCATGATCGGCTACCCCTACGGCCTGCGCGCCAAGAACGCCGGTTTTCAGCTGCTCTTCCGTCCGTCAACGACCGAATATGGTCTGTTTCCTACCGCCGCCATCGCCGCCCGCGACTCGTGGTTGAAGGACGCCAGAAATAAAAAGGTGGCGGTGGATTTTTTGCGCGCGCTCGGCGAGGGCGTGATCTTGGCTAGAGAGAATGCGGCTGTCACCAAGAAGGCGCTCAGGAAATTCACCCGAGTCAATGACGACGCCGACCTGCAAGGCAGCTTTGAGTTCTACAAGGACGCTTTTCCTCGGACGCTGAGAGTCGAGGAAAAGGCGATGGCGAACGCGCAGAAGTTCGTCGATCACCCCAAGGCCAAGGGAGCCGACGTGAAGCAGTTTTACGATAATAGCTTGGTTGAAGAGGCGATGAAGTAATTTTGGATTGAGCGACCCTCACCCTTCCCTCTCCCTAAAAGGGCGAGGGTTTAAGAAGGGTCAGGGTGATTGAAGAATTGTAATTAGTGGAGGCGCCGCATATGAAAGTAAATGCCAGACTGCTGCAAATTTTCATTTGTTATATATTTGTCCTGCTTCCGTCCATTCTTCTCGCCCAATCCAAACCCTTGCGAGAACTCAAGGTTGGTTATCCCCTTGGCGGGTCCACGAGTTACTTCTGGGTGGCGCAGCGCTCGGGTTCGTTCGAAAAGTACGGCCTGAAAATTGAGCCCATCTACATCAGGGGTGGGCTCATGGGGATTCAAGCGGCGCTCTCCGGTGACCTGTTGTTGCAGCTGCAAGGCGCCTCCACCGTGGTGGCCGCCTGGGCGCAGGGCGCAAAGGAGTTACAATTTATCGGCGCGGTCGGCAATCGGCTCGACTACATTTTGACGGCGCATCCTTCGATAAAGCGGCCCGAAGATCTGAAGGGCAAAAGAATCGGTGTCAGCCAGATCGGATCGAGCACTGACTTTATCGCGCGCCTGGCGGCGCGGCGCTTAGGGCTGACTCCCGACAAAGATGTGCAGATCGTCGGCACCGGCGGACAGGGGGATCGTTGGATTGCTCTCACGGCGGGGCATATTCACGCCACCGTGCTCCAATCGCCGTTCACGCTGAAGGCGCGCAAAGCGAACTACCCGGTCTTCCTCGACTTCTCGAAAGAAGATTTCGAGTACACCATCGCCGGACCGCTGACGACAAAAACTTTTATTCGTGCCGAGAGAGAGACGGTGATGAACTTCATGCGCGGCCTGGCGGATGGCATGGATTTTTACCGGGACGAGAAAAACAAGGATCGCGTGCACAAATATTTAGGCGAATACTATCGCTCCAACGTGATCGAAGAGCTGGAAGAAACCCGGCGCACCTACAGTCAGGTCACTCCTGGGCTGCCGATCGTCAGCGCGAAAGCGATGGAAAACGTCATCGCCAACGATCGAAACCTAGCCGGGACGAAACTGAACGTCAGTGAGCTGTTGGATTTGTCTTTTCTCGAGCAATTGGCGCAGGAGCGTAAGGCGAAGGCGCGGTAGTATTCGGATTCGGAGGGGTTAGCCGCAAAGAGCGCAAAGGGCGCAAAACATTAAAGCAAAAAACTCGAAATCCGAAATTCGAAATCCGAAACAAATTCGAATGACTAAAAGTACAAAATTCAAAACAGGAATCGTTCGGATTACGGGTTTTGGAAATTTCCGATTTTGAATTTATTTGGCTTCAAGTTTGTTTCGGATTTCGATATTCGAATTTCGGATTTTCATTGGTGAAAGGTAGGAAGAAGATGGCTTTTGAAACGATCTTATTTGAAGTGCGCGATCAGATTGCTTGGGTGATTATGAACCGGCCGGAGTCGATGAACGCGATCAACCGGCTGATGGCGCGGGAACTGGTCGAGGCTTGTAAACAGATCGAAGACGATGCGGGGATTCGCGTGGCGATTTTTACCGGCGCCGGCGATCGGGCGTTTTCCGCGGGGATGGATTTGAAGGAGCGGGCCGAGACCTCGTTCTCGCCGATCGAGCGGCGCAATCAAAAGTTGTCGCAGACAATCCACACCCAGTCGCGCGCCATCGAGGCCTTGACGAAACCGACCATCGCCGCGATCCGCGGCTACTGCGTCGGCGGCGGTCTGGAAATGGCACTCGCCTGCGACATGCGCGTTGCCGCCGAAGACGCCAAGTTAGGCCTTGCCGAAGTGAGGCGTGGTTTGATCCCCGGCTCTGGCGGGACGCAAAGACTCCCGCGCGCCGTCGGCGTGTCGAAGGCTTTGGAAATTTGTCTCACCGGCGACAACGTCAGCGGTACCGATGCCGAGCGGCTTGGCCTGGTTAACAAGGCGGTTGGCGCGGCGGAGGTAAACAAAGCGGCGGAAGATTTAGCGAATAGGATTCTCAAGGGCGCGCCGATGTCCGTGGCGTTTATCAAAGAAGCGATCAAGAAGGGCGTTGAGTTGTCGCTCGAAGAAGGCTTGCGTTTGGAAGCCGACCTCTCGGCGATGGTCGCGACCACGGAGGATAGCAAAGAAGGCCCGCGCGCCTTCGCCGAAAAGCGCGCACCGGTGTGGAAGGGGAGATAGTTTGGCGTTCCGAGTTTCGGGTTTCGAGTTGGAATCCAAAACCTGTCCTGAGCGAAGTCGAAGGGTCGAAAATCCACGAATGATTGCCGATGCTCGTTTTCGAATTGGCGGACCGTTGTTTCCCCCTCGCCCTATGAATGTGGGAGAGAGAAAGGGTGAGGGAAACTCCATGCACAAACAAATTACTCGGCGAGCTTTTTGCTCGATGCTCTTGGCCCTTCCCGTTTCAGCGCGGGCGCAGCAGCCGAAAAAGGTCGCGCTGATAGGGTATCTATCAAATGGCAATCCAGCTAGTGATTCCGCCCGTGCCGAGGCAATTCGGCTGGCTCTGCGCGAGCGTGGCTATATAGAAGGGCAGAACATCGCCATCGAGTACCGATATACGGAGGGAAAGCGCGATCGGCTCCCTGAGCTCGCGGCCGAACTAGTGCGTCTCAAAGTTGATATCATCCTGGCGGCATCAGGGGACTTCTTGACTCAGGCGGCCAAGAATGCGACCAAGACGATTCCCATCGTTATGACGGGTGGTGGGACCGATCCTGTCGAGGCAGGTCTAATTGAAAGCCTTGCCCGTCCCGGCGGCAACGTCACCGGCCTGACAAACCTTAACAGAGAGCTAGGCGGGAAGCGGCTGGAGCTGCTCAAAGAAGCGGTTCCGAAATTTGTTCGTGTCGCGGTTCTCTACGAACCGGCCAGTCCGCCCGCTGTAATCGAGCTGAAAGAATATCTCCCAGCCGCGGCGCGTGCGTTACGGTTGGCTATTCAGCCTTGGGAGGTACGAGGTGCCGATGGTTTAGAGAAAGTATTCGCCGCGCTAAACAAGCAGCGCCCGGATGGACTCTACGTGATTGGGAGTGCGCTAATGATTGCTAACGGAAAACGGATCGCGGGCCTTGCGTTAAAGAGCCGGTTGCCATCGATGTTCGGCAGAGGGGAAGATATTGAGGTTGGTGGGCTCCTATCCTACGGGGCGGACGTCGCGGAGAGCTACCGGCGCGTTGCATACTTTGTGGACAGAATCCTGAAGGGAGCTAAGCCTGCTGACCTGCCGGTCGAGCAGCCGACGAAGTTTGAGTTCGTGATCAATCTCAAGACGGCGAAGCAGATTAACCTGACGATACCACAGTGGACGCTGATGAAGGCGGATAAGGTGATCAGGTGATCGCGTTTGTTTCGTAACGCTGGTGTCGAGAGGAATCGTTGGAACAGGTTACGGATCGGTGGGGAAATCGGATAACACTGACGGACGAACGTTGGCGCCATGTTGTTGAGTGGCATCCTGAATTGGAAGACTTTCTGCAAGAAGTCCTCGATACGATTCGCAAAGGACGACGTAGGCAAGACCCCATCGATCCGCACAAGTACAAGTATCTGCACCCAGTCGAGGGTTTACCGTTCGGTTTGACACATTTCGTCGTGGTCGTCAGGATAGCAGCTCGGAAGTTTGTCTAAACAGCCTATGGCATCGAGACGAAAGGTGGTAAGTAACGCCGATGCGAAAAGAAGTTCAATTTCATTATGACCGTGAAGCCGATGTACTGTACCTATCGGTTGGCAAACCACAGAAAGCAAAAACGATTGAGGTTGGCGAAGATTTCGTCATGAGATTGCATCCGAAGTCTGGACAGGTGGTCGGCATGACAATCATAAACTTCGCAAAACACTTTCCCCAGTTGAGAATGGGCCGCTCTGATCTCCCGGTTGACGGCTCGTTCAACGCGGCGAGACTTTTCGAGCAGGCTCTGAACGTTCAAGTCCAATACTAGACGACAGAATTCGTGGCGAATTAGTCTGCTGGGTTCCCGGTATGGTATGAAACCGCGCTAATCTAATTCCAAAAACAAGGTTTGAGGAGACCAAATGGCAGACGAAAAAATATTATACGAAGTAAAAGACAAGATCGCGTGGATCACGCTGAACCGGCCGGAGTCTTTGAACGCGGTCAATCGCGACATGGTGAAGGCGATCGTCGGGTATTGTCGCGACGCTGAAGACGATCCCAACGTTCAGGTGGTGATTTTCAAGGCCAACGGCGAGCGGGCGTTTTCCGTAGGCGGTGATATCAAAGATCGCGTGCGCAGCAATGAGGCGGGAACGGCAGAGCCGGTGTCGCCGTTGGTGGCGCGCCAGGCGAAGCATGGCGCGATTCCGGGGACGCCGGCGCCGGTGATCGCGGCGATGAATAAGATCACCATGGCGCTGGTGCATGGTTATACTGTCGGCACTGGCTTGCTGATGAGCTTGGCTTGCGACATTCGCATTGCGGCCGAAGGCGCACGGCTTGGCGTGAGCGAGGTGAGGCTCGGCTTTATGGCTGGATCGGGAGGCACCCAGCGGCTGCCGCGGCTGGTCGGTTTGCCGAAGGCGTTGGAGATTTGTCTTTCCGGCGAACTTTACGATGCCGCCGAATGCTATCGTATCGGTTTGGTCAATCAGCTCGTGCCCTACGATCAGCTAATTCCCGCCGGTGAAAAGATGGCCCAATCGTTTCTCAAAGGCGCGCCGCTGGCACTGCGCTACATCAAGGAAGCGATCTACAAAGGTCTGGATATGCCTTTGGATCAAGGCATCCGCTACGAGTCCGATTTGCAGAGCATGGTGATGCAGACCGAAGACGCCAAGGAAGGGCCGAAGGCGTTTGTCGAGAAACGGCCGGCGGCGTGGAAAGGACGGTAGGAGTTTTGGATTTGCGATTTTGGATTATCGGTCAAGAAGTTCTACACCACACTTAGTATTTGTGTATTGGCACGTATCCGACAATCCAAAATCTAAAATCCAAAATCAAACGATGGGCAGTTCAGTTCCGATGCTGATGGGCGACGGCTTGCGCCGTAACGCTTCTAAATTTCCAGTTAAGATCGCGGCCAAGGATCGTTTTCGCGAGATCAATTACGCCGATCTGAATCGGCGGGTGAATCAGCTCGCTCACGGTTTGCTTTCGATTGGCGTCAAGCGGGGCGATGCGGTGGCGTTGTCGGTGGGCAATCGCATCGAGCATTTGGAAATTATCTTTGCCACGGCGAAGATCGGCGCGCTGGCGATTCCTTTGGATGTGAAGTGGAAGGCGCTGGAGCTGGCCTCCGTCGTTGCCGCGCTGGAGCCGCGCTTCTTTATTCTCCAAGAAGACTGCGTGGCCGAATTCGACGAGGCGAAAGGGTTAAAAGAACTGAGCGGCGTCAATACGATTGCTCTTTCGGCGGATCTAAATTACAGCGGCTTGCTCGACGGCCAGAGTGCTGACGAGCCGACTGTTCCGGTCAGCGAAGACGATCCGTTCGCGGTCTTGCTCACTTCAGGAACTACCGGTTTTCCCAAAGGCTGTCTCGCGACCCAGCGGATCTTTGTCTTTCACTGCATCAACAACGCCATCGAGAAAGGGCTCGGCGCGCACGACAAAGCTATCTTGTCGTCACCGATCTATTTCAACGCCGGCCGTTCGTTCACGCTGGGAATCATTTACTTCGGCGGGACGATGATCCTGCACGAGCGCTTCGACGCGGAAGAAGTTTTGCAAACCATCGAGCGGGAAAAAATCACCTACGTCGGTGCCGTGCCGGTGATGTGCGAGCGCATGCTCCATGTGCTGGAATCGAAAAAGTATGACACCAGCTCGCTGCGCTGCTTGGCGATCACCGGTGGCAAGGTTCATCCGGCGGTGCTCGAATCACTGCAGAAAATTTGACGCCGAACATTTATCGGACTTACGCGTCTACCGACTCGGGCCAGATGGCGATTTCCAAGCCCGGTGACGCTACGGCCAAGGCGAACTCAGCCGGGCGGCCGGTGTGGTGCGTCGATCTGCGCATCGTCGATGACGACGGCAAGCCGGTGAAAGTCGGCGAGGTGGGTGAGATCATTTGCCAGAGTCCGCTCGCTACCCATGGCTATTACAAAAACCCGGAAGCGACCAATGCGTCTTTCCGCGATGGTTGGATTTACACCGGCGATCTCGGTTACTTCGATGAAGGCGGCTATCTGTTCGTCTCCGGCCGCAAGAAAGACATGGTGAAAAGCGGCGGCATCAGCATTTATCCGTTGGAGATCGAGAGCGTGATCTACAGCCATCCTGACGTTCTCGAAGCGGCCGTCATCGGCGTGCCCGATCCACAGTGGGGCGAGGCACTGAAAGCTGTGATCGTGCTGAAGCCCGGCGCAAATATTGCGGGCGAGCAGTTGCAACAGTTCTGCAAGGAGCGTCTGTCGGCGTACAAAGTGCCTAAGACGGTGACCTTCGTCGAATCACTGCCGCACACCGAAGTCGGCAAGGTGAACAAAGTCAAAGTGAGGGAAATGTTTGCCGCGGGCTAACCCCGAATCTCGGAGTATCTCGCCCAAAGAACGCAAAGGGCGCAAAGAAAAGAAATTGATTTCCGAACTTGGCGTCCTTGGCGTGACTCGGCGCGCGCAAATCCGTGTATTCGAGCGTCAGCGTCCTTCGGCTTTCCGTATCGCGGCCCATAGTTTGGGTGCGGTGTACGGCATGTCGATATGGTCGATACCGAGGGGAGCCAGCGCGTCCATGACGGCATTGGCCACCGCGGGCGGCGCCCCGTTGCATCCGGCCTCGCCCACGCCTTTGACTCCCAACGGGTTAAACGGATTTGGCGTCACCGTCTCTCCCAATGTCATCTCGGGCATGTCACTGGCGCGCGGCACAGCGTAGTTCATCAACGAGCCTGTGAGCACTTCGCCGCCCGCGCCGAAGATCATCTGTTCGCAGAGCGCTTCACCGAGGCCCTGCGCGACGCCGCCGTGAATCTGCCCGTTGAGAATCATCGGATTGATGACCACGCCGCAGTCGTCTACGAGGACGAGTTTTTCCAGCGTTAGCCGCCCGGTTTCCCGGTCGATCCGCACCAGCGCCACATGGGCTCCGAAACCCCAGGCTTCGCGCTTCGGGTCGAAAAACGCCGTTTCTTGAAGGCCAGGTTCCAAATCGCGCGGCAGGTTCATGCCGTAAGCCGCAACGGCGATCTGGCGCCAGGAAACTTTTTTGTCGGGCACTCCAGCCACCGCAAAGCCGCCATCGGTCGGAACGATGTCCTCAGCCGCGGCTTCCATCAAGTGGGCGGCGAACCGGCGAGCTTTTGTTTCGACGCGATCAATGGCGATGGCCAACGACCCACCGCCCATGATGGCGCTGCGGCTGCCAAAGGTGCCGACGCCATGCTGGACGACCAGCGTATCGCCATGTCGGATCGCCACTTGATCCATGGAAACGCGCATCCTCTCGGCCGCCACCTGAGCAAATACGGTCTCATGACCCTGACCGTGGGGGCTGGAACCGGTGAGCACGGTAATTTCTCCGCTGCGCTCCACGCGAACCGTCGCGCTCTCAAAGCCGGCACCGCCGCTCGGCTCGACGAAAGTGGAGAGGCCGACGCCGACCAACTCGCCACGTTGGCGCGCTTCGTCGCGATCGCGAATAAGTTTTTCGTATTCGGATAAACGCAGCGCCGCGGCGAGCGACTTTTCATAGTCACCCGAGTCGTATTCGACGTTGACGCCGGTGCGGTAGGGGAACTGCTCGGGGCGGATAAAATTGTTGCGGCGGATTTGTCGACGATCCATGCCCAATTCACGCGCCGCTTTGTCGATCAACCGCTCGATATTGAGCACCGACTCCGGTCGCCCCGCGCCGCGATAGGGACCAGTGGGGACGGTATTGGTAAAGACCGCCGCCACCTCGACGGCGCAGTTGCGAATCTGATAACAGCCCGGGGCCATCGCCATCATGCGCAGCGGCGGTATGGCGGAAAGTGAGTTCAGGTAGGCGCCTAGATTGCCGATCACGCGCACTTTCAAGCCAAGCATGGTGCCATCCCGCTTGAGCGCCAGCTCGGATGTCATCACCTGGTCGCGTCCTTGATTGGTGGTGACGAAATCCTCGCTGCGCGTGGAGATCCATTTTACCGGTCGGCCGAGCTTAAGCGCGAGATGACAAGCGAGGGCGTCTTCCTGGTAGAGCAGTCCCTTGGCGCCGAATCCGCCGCCGACATCGGGCGCGATGATGCGAATTCTATGCTCGGGAAATCCGATCGCGGGCGCCAAGTCCGTGCGCACGCGGTGAGGGCTCTGAGTAGAAAGCCAAACGGTCAAATCGCCAGTCGGCTCGGGCTTCGCCACGATGCCCCTCGGCTCCATCGTCATCGCAACCAGCCGCGGACTCGCGATCCGCAACCGAACGATATGCTCGGCCTCGGCGAATGCTTTATCCACATCGCCGCCGCTTTTCCGCGCGACGTAGCACAGGTTGCTGTCCAGCTCTTCACGAGCAAGCGGCGCGCCGGGTTCCAGCGCTTTCTCAGCGTCCACGACCGCAGGCAGTGCCTCATATTCCACATCGATGGCGCTCACGGCGTCCTGGCCGAGGGCGCGGCTCTCAGCAACGATTACCGCTACCGGAGTGCCGACCGCATGGACGGCGCCGCGCGCCAGCAGCGGATGGGGCGGTGTCTTCATGCCGGGCACCATTGGGACCGCCGGGATATGCAACCGCTCGCTGAGGTCATCGCCAGTCACGACGGCGATCACCCCGGACATTGCCCTCGCCGCGCTCGTATCGATGGAAATTATTTTCGCGTGGGGGTAGGGGCTACGCAGGAAAGCCAAGTGAAGCATTCCCGGTAGCTGGATGTCCTCCGTGTAGTATCCCTTGCCGGCAATCAGCGGCGCGTCTTCGACCCGGCGTATGGAAGCGCCGATGAGTCCAGTCGTGGTGTGCTCTGTTGTCATGATGAAGCCTCGTACCTAAATAAAAGTTTGTGGCTCGGGTTCGTCTCCGCGACTCTGGTCGGTTGCCAACAGCAGAAGCGCTCTGTTTATTTCACCATTGCTATGGGCCGTCAAGCCGCGCCTTCGCGATCTGCGGTCTCGGGTCTACGGTAAATGGTGTAATCGCAGAGCCATCGAGTTAAATATTTGCCATTACATCGCGCGCGAAACTTTCCAGCGCGGCCTTCTTGGACTCGCCGCAGGGCACGATGGTCAGCTCATCGATGCCGGCGTCGATAAATTCTCGCACTTTCGCTCTGACCTCTTCCGCCGTTCCCGCCAGGGCAAACCGGTCAACCCATGCTTCGCGCACCAGATGATTATGCTCCGGCCCCATGTGGTGGTAAGTGTCGTAGCGTTGCCGCAAATGTTCGAGAGCGCGGCGATCCGCTTCATCATCAAGCGCGCCGCGATCGCACAGTCTGCCCAGATGGGTGAATGCCGCGCGGGCGACAATGCCTTTCACCTGCTCGCGGGCTTGGCTGCCGTCGCTGTGGATGGCGCAGGGCATCCGATAGATGAACTGCACGTCGTGAGCGGCTCTCCCGGCCTGCTCGGTATAGCCGCGAATCGTTTTCACCAAAGGGGCGAGTGTTACGGCTTCGCCGGTGTAAACGAATCCGTCGGCGAGCCGACAGGTGATTATCATGCCTTGGGGCGCCCGGGTGCCGATGTAGATCGGCATGTCGGGCGCTGGAAACAAGCAGCGGACATCGGTGCCGCCCATCTCGACGCTCTCGCCGGCAAGCAGTTTTCTCAATAGCTGGATGTCGTCCGCGAGTTGTGGAACGGTGTGCGGCTTCATGCCGATATTGCCCGGCCCGGTAGCGCCGACGCCGAAACCGAGAAAGGCACGGCCGTCGGTTAACTCATGGAGCGTCGCCATTGCGCTGGCGGTCACCGTCAGGTGGCGCACGGCGGGATGAGTTACGCCGGGGCCGATGGCGATTTTCTTAGTCGCCATGGCGATGGCGCCGGCGATAACGTAAAGTTCGCGCCAGATCATGTGCGAGTCGCCGATCCAGAAGCGATCGTAGCCGAGCGCTTCGGCAACAAGCGCCAACTCGACGCATTCGCTCGCATTGTCCGTGCCGTAGAGTCCGACGCCAAACTTGATGTTGCTCATGGTTGCCTCATGTTCTTACTATGTGCTTTCGTTATTTAATTTAATCATAGAGCATATTATATCCAAAGCTTACGATGGAAAAATTACTGTGCTGACTTGACCTTAAATTGGTTGCAGATGTAGTGCTTATCAAATAGCTAATGCGAAGGAATTGACGCGATGGCAGTAAGGAGGCCTTACCATGAAATTAGTTGCACCTAGTTTGTTTGGGTTAGTTATCGGCTTGATTTTCATGATCACGGGGTCAACGGCGGCGGAGCGGCCTTATTATCAAGGCAAGACGGTTACGTTCTTCATCAACTTTTCCGCTGGCGGTCCGACGGATATCGAAGGGCGCATCGTCGCGCGCCATTTGGCGCGCCATGTCCCGGGCAATCCGATGATCGTCGTGCAGAACATGTCCGGCGGCGGCGGTGTCACCGGTATCAATTTTCTCGGCGAAGTCGCTAAACACGATGGCTTGACGCTGGGTTACTTTACCGGGCCGTACAATCATCAGATGATGAAGAGCTCGACCTTGCGGGTAGACTTGATGAAGGTGCCGTTCATCGCTTCGGTCCAAGGCGTGACGGTGTGTTACATTCGCTCCGACGTTGCGCCGGGGATCAAGAAACCGACGGATATCGCTAAAGCCGAGCGGTTCAGGGCCGGCGGCTTGTCCTTCGACAGCAATAAAGATTTGCGCTTTCGCTTGGCCTTCGATGTGCTCGGTGTCAAGTACGATTACGTCACCGGCTATAACAGCAGCAACGACGCGCGTCTGGCGGTGCAGCGTAACGAGATTCAGTATCATGATGAAAACATTCCCGGCTACCGCGGCGTGGTCGAGCCGCAGATGGTCAAGACCGGCATGGTGACGCCACTCTATTATCACGATGTCATCAGACCCGATGGCACGATGGCGAAGAGCCCGGATTACCCGGAGCTGAATTCCTTCACCGAAGTCTACACGCAGATTCACGGCAAGGCTCCAACTGGAATCAAGTACGAAACGCTTAAAGCCGCTAATATGGCGAGCCAGAATCTCAACCGCGTGGCCTTGTTGCCGCCGGCTTCTCCCAAGGAAGCGATCCTGGCGATGCGTCATGCGTTTACTCAACTGGCCAAGGACGAAGAGTTCATCACCGAGGCGAAAAAGGTCATGCGCTTTCAGCCGCGCTTTGAGGTGGGCGAGGATGGTGAGAAACTGCGCGAAAAAGTGCTGAGAGCGCCGACTGAAGTGGTCGATTTCGTGCGCAAGTTTGTCGAGGAGGCGAGGAAGTAAGCGATTGTAAGTGTATGCGAGAACGTCGGCGGATGTAAAGGTATGTAAATTTGTTAATCAGTAGCACGCGGATGTAGCGTTGAAGGAGTTGGAATAAAATAGATGAACAAAAAGGTTAAGACATCGAGGAGCAAAACGAATAGAGTTAAATCGCGCGCGGCAAGGTCCACGGTATCCCGCAAAGTGGCACCCAGGTCGGCTAAATCGCTCATGAGCCTCGAACCGCGCCGGCGTCATTTCACTCATGATGGTTTGAAGTTGCATTACTGGGAATGGGGCGATCCGAAAGAGGAGACCTATGTGTTCGTCCATGGCGTGCGCGATCAGGGACGCAGTTGGGATCATTTTCTTGAGGCTTTGCTCAAGCGCGGCGTCCCGATCAAGCACGCGGTTGCCCTCGATCTACGCGGCCATGGTGACAGCGAGTGGCCGAGCACGAGCCGCGGCTATGCTCATGAGGATTTTCTCACCGATCTCGCCGGCTTGCTCAAGCACTTGGACAAGGAGCCGCTGACGATCATCGGCCACTCCCTCGGCGGCAGCATGTGTTTGCTTTACGCCGGCACGTTCCCGGAAAAAGTGAGGCGCATGGTGCTGCTCGAATCGCTCGGTCCATTCGCGCGTTCCGACGACGAAGTGCCCGACATTTTGGCTGAGCGGCTCAAGGGGAGAGATTACGTCGAGATTCCATTTCCGCACGAGACCCTCGAAGCGGCGGCCAAGGCGATCCAGAAAACGTTTCCGCTGATCCCCAATAACGCCGCGCTGCATATGGCGCGCCACGGGACACATACCAAAGGGGGCCGCTACCGCTGGAAGCATGATCCGATTCTCCGCTACCGGACCACGACCGCGATGTCGGAAGGGCAGATCGAAGCGTTCATCCGCCGATTGAAATGTCCGATTCTGTTTGTCTACGGCACAGAGAGCGATTTCATGAAATCCGTGCGCGGTGGTCGCGTGAAACTTTTCCCCAATGCCAAAATAGTTCCCATAGAGGGCGCCGGCCATCACATCCCGCATGAGAAGCCGGAGGAGCTGGCGGAGGTAGTCGTTCCGTTTTTACTTCAAGATTAAATAACAGGTTCCAAAGGTTCCATTGGTTCCAATTGTTCCAGTCGTTTACGGACTAACGCAGCGAAATTTCGTAGGCACAAGGGAAGTCCTGCTTTCCTACGATTGGAACGGCTGGAACTATTGGAACGTTTGGAACCTTGACCGTGAGGTGTTTATGTACCTATCCGCTGAAACGATCGCTGCCATGGAAGGCGAACGCCGTGTTCATTTCGTGAATCCGAAAGCCGTGCGAATCAATAAGTCGCTGGGAGACGCCGCGGGTCTCAAGAATCTCGGCGTGCACATGATGACCGTGGCGCCGGGCGACCGCTCGTCCGAGTTTCATTGCCATCGCTACGAAGACGAAGCGATCTATGTGCTTTCCGGGCGTGGGACGGCGATGATCGGAGACGATTCATACAAAATCGGACCGGGAGATTTCTTGGGCTTTTCCGGCGGCGGCCCGGCGCACGAAACGATCAACGACGGCCCAGAGCCGCTTGTGTGCCTGGTGATCGGCCAACGTCTCGCGCAAGATGTGGTCGACTATCCGCGTGCCGGCAAGCGACTCTACCGCAACAGCGGCCAGCGCGACATGGTGGATATTTCGAATATTCAGAAGCGCTGAGGGTTTTCAGTTCTCCGCGCTCGCTAGTTATTTTCAAATTGTGCTATGAGAAACCTTATTCTCAGAGTGCATGTTTGTCTGGAGGTGACCGATGGCTGAACTAACGACAGTTCTACAGAAGATCGATGAAGAGTCCGGGGTCGCGTGGTTGACGTTTAATCGGCCGGAGAAAAAGAACGCCATGAGTCAGAAGTTCATGGCGGAGTTGATTCAGGCGCTGAAGGATTTGGCGGAGAACGACAAGATCAAATGCATCGTAACCACAGGGTCGGGAGATTCCTATTCTTCCGGGCTCGACCTTTACGATCTGCGGGAGTCTTGGAAGCGTAAACGGGCGTGGGATCACGCGGGCTCGACTTACGAGATTGTGCGGATTCTCCGCATGCTGCCTCAAGTCACCGTGGCGGCGGTGCGCGGCTGGTGTCTCGGCGGCGGACTGGCTTTGATCAACGGCCATGACCTCTGCATCGCCGCCGAGTCGGCGAAGTTTGGCATGCCGGAGGTGATTCGCGGCAGCTATGGGGCGGTGGCGACCTCGACGCTTTTTCATAGCGGCATTCCTACCAAGAAAGCTTTTTACATTCAGCTCACCGGCAGGAATCTAACCGCGGCACAGGCGGAGCGGATCGGTTTGGTTTCGGAAATCGTGCCGGACGATCAGTTGACCGCGAACGTCGAGCAATTGGCCAAAGAGTTGGGCAGCCGCAACGCGGTGACCTTGGAAAGCGCCAAGATCGCCGCTTATATGCAGAAGGATATGGACTTTCTCACCGCGCTCAGGACCGATGATTTAGTTTCGCATCGGATGCGTTACTACACCAATCCGCTGAACGACGTGGAAGGTTACCTGCATTCGCAAAAGGGCGGTGGCACGACTGGCTACGTAAAGCCGGAGGATCGGAAAAAGTAAGTTCGTTCAAGGGTTCAAAGTTCAAGAGTTCAAGGTCTGATTTCGGCGGCATCATAGATGACGCGATTGTTAAATCTAATATTGCCCGCCGCTTGCGGCGGTCACAACATTCCTGGGGAATCCAAAGGGGGTTGAACATCCCCTTTGGTCGCGAGCGGGGTTCATACCCCGATCGCGAAATGCCCGGTTGATTTCGGAGGAATAATTATGTCATTGCATACTCCGTTATGTGATTTGCTAAATATCAAATATCCCATCATCCAAGCCGGCATGGGCTGGGATAAGGAAGGGCTGACCACGCCGCCGGCATTGGTTGCCGCGGTGTCGAATGCCGGTGGTTTGGGTTGCATCGGCGGCAGTTCGATCCGCCCGGAAGTGATCCGCGAACGCATTCGCGCGGTGCGCCAGCTCACCGACAAGCCCTTCGGCGTCGATATTACCCTGCCGAAGATGGAAGATGTGCGAATTCCCGATCCCGACGAAGTGAAAAAAGAGATCGAAGAAAAGTATCCCAAGCACGCCAAGTTCAACGACGAACTGATTCCAAGACTCGGCCTGACGCCGCAGCCGCCCGACCGCAAGAGTTGGGTCAAGACGCCGGCAGCGACGCGCGAGCAGTTGAAGGTCATTCTCGAAGAGAAGGTACCGATTCTGATTATCGGCCTTGGTGATACGGCGGAAGTCGTTCCCTTAGCCCATGAGCGCGGAATTAAAGTGATGGCTTTGGCCGGCGCGGTGAAGCATGCGCTCAGCCATGCACGCAAAGGCGCCGACGTGATTATCGCTCAGGGTTACGAGGCGGGCGGACACACCGGCACGATTGGCAACTTCCCGCTCATACCGCAGATCGTCGATGCTGTGAGGCCGAAGCCTGTGGTTGCCGCCGGCGGTATCTCCGACGGGCGCGGTGTGGCGGCCGCGTTGGCCTTGGGCGCGGTTGGAGTTTGGTGCGGCACGACTTTTTTAGTCACCCGGGAGGGCGGTATCAATCCCATCTACAAGAAGCAGATTCTCAACGGCAGTTCGGAGGACTTCGTGCGCACGGCTTACACCAGCGGCCATTACGCGCGCCACTATCGCAGCGACGTCATCAAAGCATGGATGGGCTCGGGGCTCGAGGCCATGCCGACGCCCTACCAGGGCAACGCTATGGACGAAGTGCGGCGCGCGGCCGAAGTGGCGGATCGTGTCGATCTCTTGCATGTCCCTGGCGGCCAGGTTGCCGGAATGTTGAGCGAGGAGCGCAATAATGTTCCTGCCAAGGAGATTGTCGACCGCATGGTTAACGAGGCGTCGCAAATATTAAATGACATGCGCAGCCGGTATGTAGGCGCGTAAGAGGACGAGGAATATCTCCCGCAAAGGCGCTAAGGCGCGAAGATAATTCTTAAAATCATTCCGAACTTAGCGTCTTTGCGCCTTTGCGGGAAAATGTTCTCGAAACAATTTCAGTTAGAGTTGCGAAGGTAAGAATTTATGAGCGCAGGATTTCTCAAAGGTTACCGAGCATTGGATTTGACCGGCTTGAGCGGCCAACTGGCCGGCCGGATGCTGGCCGACTTGGGCATGGAAGTGATCAAGATCGAGCCGCCGGGCGGCGATCCGGTGCGCAACTTGGCGCCCTTCGTCACTTCGGCCAACGGCGCCAAGCTGAGCACGACTTTCGCGCATCTGAATGCCGGTAAGGCGAGCAAGGTTTTAGACCTGGACAAAGAAACGGAGCGGGCGGCGTTCCGCAAGCTTGTGGAGAGCGCCGACGTGGTGCTGGAAAGTTTTCAGCCTGGTGATTTGGAGCGCAAAGGACTTGGCTTCAAGGATTTGTCGGCGGTTAATCCGGGGATCGTCATGGCATCGATCACCGGCTTCGGCCAGACCGGGCCGAAGAAAAATTTTGCCTGCAATGACCTGGTCGCGTTGGCCGAGAGCGGCTTTCTTTACATCTCCGGCGATCCGGCTTTGGCACCGTGCAGGCCGCCGGAGACGCAGGCCTATTATTTCGCCAGTCTATTCGCCACCGCGGGAGTGCTCGCCGCGCTGTACCGGCGCGAGCGCACCGGCCAAGGCGATCACATCGACACCTCGATGCAAGAAACGCTGGCCACGCACGAGCATCTCGTGCGGCTGTGGGCCAATGAAAAACAGATTGCCCGACGTGCCGGCAGCCAGCATGGTTCGGTGGCGCCGGCGAAAATCTTTCCTTGCAAAGATGGATTTGTTTATCTCTACGTGACGCGGCAGCATTGGAAGCTATTTTTAACTATTTGGAAAGATCATCCGCCCGTCTTCGACAAAGCGGACTGGCTCAACAATGTTTATCGGCGCGAACACGCGGATGAACTCAATCCGGCCGTCGAGGCTTATCTAAGCAAATTCACCATGGCCGAGATCACCGAGCTGCTCCAGGAAAAAGGCATTCCCTGCGTGCCGGTGAACACGCCGATGGGCTTCGCCAACGACGAGCATGTACAAGGGCGTGGTTTCATGGCGCCGGTGGAACACGCCGGTTTCGGCCACACCAAACAGCCGGCGATGCCCTTCGTGGTCGACGGCGCGCGGCCGGCGGTGGGCAGCGTGGCGATTCTAGATAGTTGGCAGGACAACGGCGAGAAACGGGATGCACCGCGAAAGCCGATTTCCAGCGCGACGACCGGCAACGGGCCGCTCGATGGCATGCGCATCGTCAGCTTCGACCATGTGCTTGCCGGACCCTATGGCACGACGATCTTGGCGGAATTGGGCGCCGATGTGATTAAAGTCGAGTCGAGTAAGGGGGGCATGGACCCGTTTCGCTTTTTCGGCACCGGCGAAGATCCCAATCTATCGCCGCGTTTTCTTGAGTTCAATCGCAACAAGCGCTCGTTCACGGTCAACCTGAAGCACCCGAAAGGCCAGGGCGTGTTGCACGATCTGGTCGCGAAGGCGGATGCCGTGCTCGACAACTACAGCGTCGATGTCGTCGAGCGCATCGGCTTGGCTTATCATCAGCTGTGCAAGGTGAAGCCCGATATCGTCAACCTGCGCATGCCCGGTCTCGGTACGACCGGACCCAAACGCCATTTCTCGACCGTCGGCGTGAACATCACATCGTTCACCGGCCTCACTTACATGTGGAATCACGCAGGCAACACCAATCCACCGGTCGGTTCGCAGACGGTCTATCCCGATTATGTCTCCGGCGTGCTGTGCGCGATTATCATTATTTCCGGCGTGCTGCAGCGTGATCGCCAGAAGAAGGGCGCGTTTATCGATTTGGCGCAGTCCGAAGCGACTGCGTTCATGATTGGCGCGAATTTGATGGAAGCGGCGTCCAGCGGCATAAATCCCGAGCCCATCGGCAACACCTCTTTGTCCATCGCGCCGCACGGCTGCTATCCGTGCAAGGGCGATGACCGCTGGTGCGTGATCGCGGCGGAGAATGACCAACAATGGAACGCGCTGGCCAAGGCCATTGGCACGGGTCTGATCGGGAATCCTCAATTCGCGACCAATGCCGATCGTCTGCAAAATCGCGCTGCGTTGGACGCGATCATCGCTGGTTGGAGCAGGTCCCGGGACGCTTTCGCGGTACGGGACGAATTGCAAAAGGCCGGCGTGCCCGCTGGGGTCGTCCAAACCGGCGAAGACTTAGTCAACGACCCGCAGTTGCAAGAGCGCGGTTTTATCGTCGGCGTCGACAACGCCCGCTTGGGCCGAGTGGTGCTGCCGAATTTTCCGCTGCACTTCACCAATGCGAAATTGACCCGCCGCTGGGAATTTCCCGTGCTAGGCCGGGACACGGAAACCGTGTTGAGCGAAGTGGTGGGTTACGACGCTGCGACGATCGCGGCACATCGGCAGGACGGAGTGCTGGAATAGCGCGGAATTGGAGTACCGGAGTGATGGAGTGTTGGAAGAATGAACAGAAGGGAATGACGACGATGGTAAATTTATTTCTGGCCATCGTTTTGGTATTCGCAACGCTCACTCTTGCCGCCGCGCAGACGAAGTCCACCGCCGATCTCGCAAATTACCGTGGCGCGGATCGCGAAGAGATGCTCAAGGCCGGCGCGAAAAAAGAGGGCAAGATGGTTTGGTACACTAGCCTCACCGCCCACCGCGACATCGCCGCCGTCTTTGAAGCGAAATATCCGGGCATCAAAGTTGAAACCTACCGTGCCGGCCCCAACGATCTTACCCGTCGCTTACTTAGCGAAGCGCAGGCGCGGCGCAATCTCGCCGATTTGATAGAAACTACGCCGTCGACGCTGATGGTGATGCGCGATAGCAAGTTGCTAATGCCATATTTCTCGCCGCACTTGGGCAATTTTCCCGAGGACGCCAAGGAGGAAGCGGACAAGGGGCGGGTGTTGTGGACGACGGATCGCGAGTCGATCGTCGGCTTGGGCTACAATCGCAATCTGATCAAGGCCAACGAAGTGCCCAAGAATTTCACCGAGCTCGCTAAAGCGGAAAACAAGGGTAAGGTCGGCGTGAGCGGCGATACCACCGGGGTGCGCTTCATCGGCGCGATGATCAAAGCCAAAGGCGAGGAATACGTAAAGCAGCTCCGCGCTTTGGACATAAAGATGCACATGATCTCCGGTGGGGCGATCCATGAGTTGATGGCGGCGGGCGAGATGCCGATGTCGGTTTCGATATTTCGCAACCATGTGCTTGCGGCTAAACCTAAGGGCGCGCCCACCGAATGGGTGCCGTTGGATTTGAGCCCAACCAATGCCGGCGGCGTTGCCTTCCCCGCGTCGGCCAATAGTCCCCACGCGGCCCTGTTGTTCGTCGATTTTCTGCTGAGCCCAGAGGGCCAGAAGATTTTTGAAGAAAAATTTCGCTTCGCCACCTCGACGAAAAACTACGGCTTCAAGCGTTGGTATCCGGAAAAAGGCTATAACCTCGAGCAATACGAAAAAGCCGAAGAAAACTGGAAGAAACTGCTGCGGGATTTGACCCGCAAGTGAGTGGCCGCTGCCTGAAGTCGGAAGGCGAAATTCTTGCTCCTCCGCTGGTCGCTAAGACCGTGTTGAGTAATTGGTTTCGACTTCTGACTGCCGATCTCTGACTACTGTATCCGGCTTAGCAGCGATTGACACTTTCAACACTTCTAGAATAAGACCTTATGTGAAATTAAATTTAGCGATTTTTAAGGAGGAAGAGCCATGGCAACTTATCAAACCTTATTGGTGGACAACAAAGACGGCGTGACCACGATCACGCTCAATCGTCCGGAAAAGCGTAATGCGATGAGCCCGCAGCTACACCGTGACATGTATGATTGTCTCACGGACCTGCGCTACGACAAGGATACGCGGGTGATCGTCATTACCGGCGCCGGTGAGAGCTTCTGCGCGGGGCAGGACCTTAAGCAGTATTTTATCGAAATGGATTCGCAGCCGGAACGGGTGCGCGATGAAGTCCGCGAGAAGTCGCGCCAGTGGCGTAACGAAATTTTGCGCAAAATGCCGCAGCCGGTGATCGCTAAGATCAACGGCTGGGTCTTCGGCGGTGGATTCACGGTGGTTACCGGCTGCGACATCGCGATCGCCGCCGAGGATGTCCAGTTCGGCCTGTCGGAGGTCAATTTCGGCCATTTCCCTGGGGGTGAAGTGACTATCGTCTTGACCGAGCATCTGCAACCGAAGCATGGACTGTATTATGCGTTGACCGGCAAGACGATGAACGCGAAGGAAGCGGAGCGAATCGGCTTGATCACCAAAGCGGTGCCGCGCGCGGACTTAGACAAGGAAGTAGTGGACATTGCCAATAATTTGAAAGAGAAAGCGCCGTCGGCGTTGAACGCGGTTAAGGAAGCCTGGTACTACACTTTCTATTCCACCCCAGACGTTGCTTATGAAATTTCCGGCTTGATCTCCGACAAAGCCAAGCAGGCGATTGGCGGACGGCCCGGACTGCAACAGTTCGCGCGAAAGGAATATCGTCCGGGTCTTGGGTCGTATAAGGTTGAAGAAAAAAAATAGAGGCGTTCAAGTAGTTCAAACCGTTCAAATCGTTCAAGCCCCCATCTTTTTCCTCCCCCGCGGCGCGGGGGAGGATGAAGGAGGGGGATCGGAGTGCAGTGATTGAACGTACGGAGGATTGCTTCGGAGGACACGCATGGATTTCAACCTGCCTGATGAACTACAGATGCTTAAGGATACGGTGCGGAAGTTTGTCGACAAGGAGCTGATCCCGATCGAGATGCATACGATCGAGAACATGGAGTTAAAGCCAGACATCCGTGAAAAGTTAGAGAAGAAAACCAAAGACATGGGCCTGTGGATGTTCGATGTGCCGGAAGAGTACGGCGGCGGCGGGCTCGGCAGTCTCGCTCAGGTGCTGGTGTGGGAAGAGCTGTCGCGGACCGTTGCGCTGCCATCCCGCGGCCAAGGTATCTTCGGGCCGGAGGTGCGGCCGATTCTCTACGCGCTCAATCCGGAACAGAAGAAGCGCTTCATGGACCCGGTATTGGCCGGCGAGAAGAAGCTCTGCTTCATGCAGACCGAGCCTGATGCCGGCTCCGACCCGGCGTCGATGAAAACCCGCGCCGTGCGCCAGGGCGATCATTATGTCGTCAACGGCACCAAGCGGTTCATCACCGGTGCCGGCGACGCCGACTTTGGTCAGCTCATGGCGGTCACCGATCCGGCGAAGGGCGCCCATGGCGGCATCTCATGCTTCATGGTCGATATGAAAACGCCGGGCCTTACGCTGGTCACCCGTTACAAAACGATGATGGGCGAGGAACCTTGGCATATCACCTTCGATGATATGAAAGTCCCCGCGGAAAATCTCGTCGGCAAAGAAGGTGAAGGTTTCAAATTAGCGCAAAAGTGGCTCGGCATTGGCCGGCTGAAACATGGCGCGCGCGCCTTGGGCGTGGCTGAGCGCTGCATCGAAATGGGCGCGAGCTATTCCAAGCAGCGCATCACCTTCGGCAAGCCATTGTCCGAACGGCAAGGTATTACATTCAAGCTCGCCGACTCCTACGTCGAGCTGCACGCGGCGCGCTTGATGGTCTATCAAGCGGCGTGGAAGAACGATCAGAAACAGGACATCCGCAATGAAGCTTACATGGCGAAGCTATTCGCCGACGAGATGTCCTTCCGCGTGGTCGACCGCGTGCTGCAGATCCACGGCGGCATTGGCCTGACGCTCGATTTGCCCCTAGCCAAGTGGTTTGTCGATCAACGCAGCCGTATGATTACCGAAGGCGCCTCAGAAGTCATGCGCATGGTCATCGCAAGGGAAGTGCTAAGGAAATACAATTAGGCAATGGCGCCTGTTCCAATGGTTCCAGTCGTTCCATGCGGTGAAAATCCGGACGAGTTTACCGGTTGGAACTGCTGGAACCTTTGGAACGACTGGAACTAGTTTTCTTTCGCAAAAGACAGCTCCCAGCGGTTGCCGTCGGGATCGAAGACGTTGATCGAATAGTTGTCGGTGCCGCGGTGCGGGCGAATTTTTTCCACCATCGCACCTGAATCTTGCAATGCTTTAAGCGCTTGATATTTCTCCTGCCACGGAATGTTCAACGTGTGATGCGGATCGGCCGCGCGCGGTCCCTTCGACGCATCGAAGATATGAACTTCGAAGTTGCCGAGGCGAACGTCGACTTCTTTGACTTGTCCGGCCTTGAGTTGCTCCTCCGTCGGTTCGACTGTTTTTACGATCTTGCCGCCAACGACCTTGGTATAAAATTCGACGGACTTGTCGAGATCCTTCGCGCTCATGGCGAAAGTTCGGATACCTTTGATTTCGAACATGGGAGACCTCCTTGCGTTTGACCTCACGTTATTAACGCCAAGTGCGGGTTGTCAAGTAATTGCATCGGAGTTCACTGCTCCATGAGCGCCTTCACCCGCGCCACGACTTCAGGAGTTTGCGCCATGACTTGTTTCGCCAGTGCTTCGAGTTCTTCGCCGGTGGACGGCGTGATGTCAAAGTTTTTTCTTTTTGCTTCCGCCAACAGGTCGGGGTCTTTCATGGTCCTGAAGAATGCTTCACGGAGGATTTTAACCCGGTCGGGCGGCACTCCGGGCGGAGCGACGATGGGCCGGCCGAAATCGTTGGCGGCCAGGACCATGGGGACTAGGCGGCGATCGTTTTCTGGAGTTTTATATTCGTCCATGAGTTCGCGCAGCGTCGGTGTATCGGCTATGCGCGGATCGCGTGTTTGACCGGTCTGCATCAAGATGCGGGCGAAGCCTTTCTTTCTCCAGGTGTGGTAGGGCTCGCGCGAATGGTAGGCTTGGATGGTAAACGAGCGGCAGTGGAGTTCGCCGCGCTCGACGGCGAGATCGATTTCACCGCCGCCCTGATAGCCGGCGACGATGGTAAACTTTGTGCCGAGGACTTCTTCTAACAGCCGGGGCATATAGCTGCCGGAAGTGCCGGCGCCGGTCGAGCCGCATTTGGGCGGCTCCTTCGCTTTGCGTACATCCGCGAGCGTCTTGTAGGGAAGATCGGCGCGCATATAGAGGAGATAGTCGGATTTGTCCGAGCTGCCGATCCAGGCGAACTTTGCCCAGTCGTATTTAACTTCTTTCTGATTCAGCAGTTGATTGAAATAGATCGACGGCTGGATTGCGCCGATGGTCAGGCCATCGGGCTTGGAGACGTTGTAAACGTAATTGGCGCCAATGATCGACCCGGCGCCGGTCATATTTTGCACGATGAAATTAGGATTCCCCGGAATATGCTTGCCCAGGAATTGCGCCATGAGCCGAGCATAAAGGTCGTACAGGCTGCCGGCGCTGGCGGCGGCAATGACGGTGACCGTCTTGCCTTGGTAGAACGGGGTCTGCGCGCGCGCTTCGGTGCCGGTCAAGACAAGTGCGACGAATAGCAGTGAGAGAATCATCAGTGCTCCCTGATTACCTGAGTCCGTAAAACCGCTTCGGATTCTCGCCCATAATCTTCTCGACCATTCCCGGCGCCAAATCCTCTCGCGTCTGCATCGTCTGCACCAGCGCCTTCTCTTCCGCCGGATCGTTGTGGCCATAGTCGGAGCCGATCAACAGATTATCTTCGCCGATGTATTCGGCCAAGTAGGGGATGTCTTCGTCGGCTTCGCAGGCGACGTAGATGCGATAGTCGCGGAAGAGGTCTTTACACGACGCGTGCTTCCAGCGGGCATTGGGGAAGCTCGGGCGCGGACGCGCCGAGCGTTTCAGATGATGATAAAGAAACGGCACCCAGCTGGCCGAGACTTCCAAAAAGCCAAATTTCAAGTTGGGAAACTTTTCGGGAATCTCGCGGGCGACTAAGTCGCGGAAACCGATAACTGGTGGCAGATGTGAACTTGCGAAGGTGCCGTTCAATTCAAGATCGAAAAAATCGAGAAAGTGGCGGCAGCTTTGGCCGGTGTGGATGCAAATCGGCAGGCCGAGCTTTTCCGCTGCTCCGTAGACCGGCATGAAATGCGGGTTATTCAGAGTGAGCGAGCCGATGATGCCGCTGAAGAAGATGCCCACGGCACCGTGCTGTTTGGCTTCGTGCATCTGCTTGATCGATTCTTCTATAGAATGGAGTGGCAGCACGGCGACCCAGCGCAGCCGGCCATTCGACTTGGCGTAAACCTGGGCGAGATATTTATTGTAAGCGTCACACAGCGCTACTTCTAAGTTTACGTCATCAGTGACGTGAATCAGGAACAGCGTGGGATATATCACTTGGGTTTCGACACCGGCCTTGTCCATGTCGACGAGGCGCGCCGCGACATCGGTGATCTCGCGGCAACCAAGACTGATATCGGTTCTTCCTGCTTCGCGCTTCGATGCGGTGGGCGTGATGATGCGAAACCCGCCTTTGCCCGAGGCCTTCGGGAAGATGTTGCCGTCGATCAGCCACAGAACGTTGAAGTCCCGATATAGCGTGTCGTCCGGTGCCGAGACCAGGACCGGCCGGCGGTGGTACATGCTTGGGTCGAAATACTTCCACATGCTCTCCGATTCAGCGATATGAGTGTCGGCGTCTATTATTCCTGCCATGTGGCCTCCTGATTAAGAAAGAATCTTCAACCGCAAAGAACGCAAAGTACGCAAATGAATATTAAATCACGACGAAATATTTGCGAACATTGTATTTCTAACCATCGTGTCCTTCGTGCCTTCGTGGTGAACGTCCTATACCGTCGATTAAAAAGCGCTTGGCATTTGTAGAGAAAATCCCTCGGGTACATGAGATAGTCCTGGCCGACCACTTCAGTTCCATGGTCCGAACCCTCATTGCGATTCCTTGGTGGCTTAACATTCGCTCGCGCCGAGTGTCAACGTCGCGCGCGATCGATCAGGGAAATGCGTGATTTCCTTTCGCGAGGCAGTTATCAAATTACCTGGCCGAAAACGTTGACACTTGAGAGCGAATCGGAATATAGGGCATCTAGTCTCAGCACTTAATCAAAATCAACCGAGGAGGCGGATTTATGTTGGGAGGTCACGCGGTAGCCCAGTGTCTTCAGAACGAGGGCGTGAAGCATGTTTTCAGCGTGCCGGGGGAAAGCTACATCGCTGTCGTCGACGGCTTAGTTAATCATCCCGAAATCAAGCTCATCACCAATCGCCAGGAAGGCTCGGCGGCGTTCATGGCGGAAGGCTACGCCAAAGCGACGCGCCAGGTCGGCGTCTGCATTGTCACGCGCGGGCCGGGCGCGACCAACGCGAGCATCGCCATTCACAGCGCCAAGTATGATTCGGTGCCGCTAGTTCTGTTGGTCGGCCAAGTCGGGCGCGGCGCGCGCGGCCGGGAAGCCGGCCAGGAAATCGACTACACGCATTTTTTCGGCACCATCGCCAAGTGGGTGATCGAGATCAACGATCCCAAACAAATCCCGCAAATCCTGGCGCGCGCGTTTCATTTGGCGCGCACGGGCAGGCCGGGGCCGGTGGTGGTTTCGCTGCCGCGCGACGTGATCGAGGAGAACGCCGACATCACGATGATCGATCCCTTTCAGGTCGTGCGGCCAAGCCCCGACCCGGCGGCGATCGAAAACCTGGTCGGGCGCATCAACTCGGCGCGCAAGCCGGTCTTGCTCGTCGGTTCCGGTACTCAGTATTCCAACTCGTGGCAAGAGGTCATCGACTTCGCGGAGAAATTTCAGATTCCCGTGCTCACTTCTTACAAGCGCCAGGATGCGTTTCCCAACAGTCACCCGAACTACGCTGGCAATCTGGCCAACGCCAACCGAGCGACCCGGGCGCTGGCGTCAGAGGAAACTGATTTGTTCGTGGTGTTGGGCAGCCGGCTCAATCAGCCAACCACCGGCGGCTTTGCCTTTCCCAAACCGGGGCAGTCGTTTGTCCAAATCGATGCGGACGAAACCTACATCGGGCAAAATGCGCGGCCGGAAATTGGCATCGTCGCCGACGCCAAGCAGGCTCTGCTCGCCGCGCTAAAACATCCCGGCCCTCGGCCCAATGAGAACCGCGCGTCATGGATCGCCGAGCTGCACTCCAAACAAAAGGATTACGCGACGCCTAAAGAATGTCCGACCCGGTGGGTCTCCATGGAACGGGTCATGAAGGATTTGAAATCGGCTGTGCCGCCAAACGCGATCACGACGACGGATGCCGGCAGCTTCGGCCAATGGCACCAACGTTATCTCGAGTTTGACCATCCTAACTCCTACATCTCACCAACGCTGGGCTGCATGGGGCCGGGCGTGCCTTCCGCCGTCGGCGCCAAGTTTGCCCATCCCAATCGAGTGGTGATTTCGCACTCCGGCGACGGCGGCTTCCTCATGACCGGCCAAGAGATGGCGACGGCGAAACAATACGGTGCTCACATCGTCGCCATCGTTTACAACAACCAAGGCTACAACACGATTCGCATGCATCAGGAAGCCCAATATCCCGGGCGCCAGTACGGAATCGCCCTGGAGAATCCCGACTTCGCAGCAATGGGCGAGGCCTATGGCGCGCTCGGTCTAAAAGTCACGCGTGATGAAGAGTTTCTGCCAGCGTTCAAGCGCGCGTTGGCCGCCGACCGTTCGGCGCTGATCGAAGTCGAGACGGATTATGAGTTCGTCACGCCGACCGCGAGGCTGTCGGAAATGGGCGGAAGGAAACTCGCTGGGGATTGAACCCAAGTGCGGGAAATCGTCACTGCTGTGAAAATTATTCGACGCGAGGAGATTTAACCGAGAGAATTTTCACTGAGCTTAAAAAAACCGGACTTGCCAAAAAGGAGGATCGAGAAATGAAGATCGTTGGATTGATCGTCATGGTTCTTTCACTTCTATCGTTTGAGACGGGGGCGCAGCCGAAGAAGCCGGCGTCCATCGCCGAGCTGGCGGGATATCTTGGCGCCGACCGGGAGCAAGTGCTTTATGCCGGCGCGAAAGCCGAAGGCAAGGTCGTCTGGTATACGTCATTGGCGGGCGGATCGTATAAGGCGCTCGCCGATTCTTTTGAGAAAAAATATGCCGGCGTGAAGGTCGAGGCATTCCGCGCTTCTGGGAGTGAATTGACCGTCAAGCTGGAGGAGGAGACCAAGGCCAGGCGCTATATCGCAGACACCATCGAAACCACCGAGGGCAACTTGATGTTCATGCGCGACGGCAAGCTGCTCAAACCGTACAACTCGCTCCATCTCAAATCCTACCCCGATGATGCCAAGGAGCCTGCGGAAAAAGGGCTCTATTTTTGGGCGCTCGCCCGGGAGTCTTATGTCGGGTTCATGTTCAACAAATCGCTCGTCTCCAAGGGATTCGTCGCGAAAGGATTCGAAGCTCTCTTGACCCCCGAGTTGAAGGGTAGAATGGGCATCAGCATCGGCGAGACCAGCGGCAAGATCATCGGCGCCATGATCCGCACGAAGGGCGAGGAGTTCGTCAAGAAACTAAAATCACAGGAGATTAAACTCTATTCCATCGATGCTCCGGCATTGGTTAACGTGATAGCGTCCGGCGAGATCGTCGCGTCGCCGGCAATCTTTCAAACTCATACCCTGCTCGCGGCTTCGAAAGGTGCGCCACTGGAGTGGGTGCCGATGGAAGTAGTTCCGACCAACGTCGGCAGCGCCGCAATATCAGCCAATCCACCTCATCCGCATGGTGCGCTGCTGATGGCTGACTTTTTGCTCAGTCCCGATGGGCAAGCCATCCTCGAAAAATTTTATTACGGCAGCGCGACCAAGGACCACGGCTTCAAAAAATGGCGACCTGAGCACGGCTTGACCACCGACAACTACGAAAAGGAACTGCTGCGCTGGGAAAAACTTTTGAAGGACATCACGCGGAAATGAGGGAAAAACAGAATGGAGTGATGGAGTAGTGGAATGTTGGAGTGATGGTCCGAAACCCATCACTCCATTCTTTTCTTGGCCGATCCCGGTGATGGACGAGAGCCTGATCGGCGAGCTCGACAAAATCGGTTTCATCGTGCGGCTGTCAGAAGGACGTTAACGACAAACATTCAATTGAAATTCCTTAATGCCGGTGAAAACCGGCATCCATCTTGTACGATTTGGTCAAACGCACGGCCATTAGTAGCCCCCGCGCCCACTTGTTTTCCCGATGCTTTGACCCGCCCCCTCGGTTTGTATTACATAACCTACTCAGACGCGCTTGATGGAAAGGAACGATCATCCATGGAACTGGCAACACTGCATGACAAGATCGAACAGACGGTTAAGTCGGGCAAGGACAAAATGTATTTCGACCTGCTGGGCACCGCGCGCTTTCGCTGCTGGTTAAACGTTTACATGCCGGGCTCGGGAACCAATGGGCTGCATTATCACAATACCGACGAGACCTTTACTGTGATCGAAGGCTCGGGCGAGGTGGTGCACCGGGACGGCAGCCGGACCAAGATCGAAAAGGGCAGCGTGGCGCTGATCCCGGCTAAGTTTTACTACGACATCAAAAATACCGGCGATAGCGTGCTGGCCTTGCTCGGCAACCGCGCCGAAGGATTCGGCGGCCCGACCATCTATCTCGATCCGGAGATGAACGAGAAGATGAAAGGCAAAAAACAGTTCGATCGAATTTAAGCAAGCGACGCGCTCCGGGTCTTTAAAATTCGGCAGAAGCGTAATAAGAATTTAAGATAAATTGACCTGAAGGAGAGTTTGGCAGTGAGAATCATCGACGCTGACACACATATCGACGAAACTGACGCGACTTGGGAGCATATCGAAAGCAAGGATATTCAGTACAAGCCGACGACCGCTTTTCCGGCCAATCCCGATCCTAAGCTGCCACCGGCGCGGTACTGGGTGATTGACGGTAAACGCCAGATTCGATTCGTTCGGAGCGACAAGGATTCCGGGACAACCGTTGATACCCGCGAGCTGCTCGACGTCAAAGCGCGGCTCAAGCATATGGACGAGCTCGGCACAGATGTTCAGGTCATTTATCCAACCTTGTTTTTGATGGAAGCAACCGATAAGCCCGAGATCAATACGGCGATGCGCCGCAGTTACAACCGTTGGTTGGGCGAGCGCTGCATGCAATCCGGCGGCAGACTACGCTGGGTGTGCATGCCGCCGCTGCAAAACATGCAGGCGACGGTGGAAGAGCTTAGCTGGTCCAAAGAGCACGGCGCTTGTGGCGTGCTCAAAAAAGGCGACCGCGAAGCGGGCAAGTATCCGGCCGATCCTTACTTCGACCAGCTTTACGCCGAAGCCGAGAAACTCGATTTGCCGATCTGCTTGCACACCGGTTCGGGTATCCCGGACTTTTCGCCGGCGCGGGAATTTTCCCACGGACAGTTCATGCGCACCAAGGCCGCCGCGATCAACGGCGTGCTTGGTCTCATCGTGCACAAGATTCCGGATCGGTTCCCCAAACTTCGCATCGGTTGCATCGAGGCCGGCTCCATGTGGACGCCGTTCGTCGCCTACGATCTACGCCGCCAGCAACTAAGGCAGCAGGGACGGGAGAGCGCCGGCGTGCTCGGCATTCCGGAGCTTAATATCGCGGCCAACGTGTTTAGGGACAACCGCGTGTACGTCACCTGCCAAGTCGACGAAGACTTGCCCTATATCATCAAAACCGTCGGTGAGGATAATTTGATGGTCGGTTCGGACTACACGCACCGCGATCCGTCGATGGAGCTCGAATTTCGAAAAATCCTGCAGGAGCGGGCCGACAAGGGCGAGATTCCTCAGTCGGCAATCCAGAAAATCCTTTACGACAATCCGAAAGCGTTTTACGCGCTGTGAGAGTTTGAACTATTTGGTTCTGCTGCATCTCGTGTGGAAGTGGATTCACCACGAAGGACACGAAGAGGACGAAGTTCGTGGTAGTGTCATTCGAACCCTTCGTGATCTTCGTGGTAAACGAAATTACGTTGACAGTGCCGGCTCACCCTCACGGAAGACTGAAAACTACTTTGACAGCATGAGTTGCGGTCGTTTATAGTGACGACAATTCTACAAGGAAGGGGACATTCGATGATTGTTCTCAGTCCGGAAGGAAAAGCGCAGACTTCGGCGGCAAAAGTCGCCGGTTTACCTCAGTTCACTGACCTGCGCGGCAAAGTCATCGGCTTGCTCGATAACAGCAAGCCCAATGCCGACAAGCTGGCGGAGCGCTTCGCCGAGTTACTGAAAGAAAAGTACGGCGTGGCGAATGTGATCACGCGGCGCAAGCTGACAGCGCAGCAGGGCGCGCCAAAAAAATATCTTGACGAGTTGGCGGCTGAGGCGGATATCGTGCTCAGCGGCCTGGGCGATTGAGGGTCGTGCACGTCGTGGAGTGTCCACGACTCAATCGAGATTCAAAAGCGCGGCCGCTTCGCGGTCACGCTGATCACCCACGCCTTCGATGCGTTGGCGAAGTCTGAGAAAGAAGCTTTCGGCGCACCGGATCATCCGGTCCTGGTCGTGCAGCATCCGATCGGCACGGTCAAGCTGGAAGAAGTGCACAAGCGTGCTGACGCGGCGTTCGATAAGTTGGTGAGCATTCTGCTCGCTCCCGCAGCGGCGCGAGCGAAGGTTGCGTAACGGATTGGTTTCGGGTCTCGGGTTTCGGGTCTTGGGTTTAAGCGGTGATTCGAGGCCCGAGATTTTTTCGTAATATATCTGTTCCTAAGTCCGTCATACCGGTGCAGGCCGGTATCCATCTTCGTCTTTGGTTCTTCGGCATAAAACCTGGATTCCCGCGTGCGCGGGAATGACGGAATGGGAGCCAACTCCTCGTTAGTTTTTGAAGGGTGAGATTTATGTCGCCGGCAGCATTGCAGGCGGAACGTTTCGAGATACCGGACGACATCTGGGAGGCGCAGGCGTTTTTCGAGGAAAAAGGCTGGTCGGACGGGCTACCGATCATTCCTCCGACCGAAGAGCGGGTTGCCAAGATGCTGACGGCGACCAAGCGCAAGCCGGTAGAAGCCATCGGCGCCGTGCCGCCGCGTTGGGCGCAGGCGACGGTTGAGAAGATCGCGATTAATGGCGTGATGGCCGGTTGCAAGCCGGAATATATGCCGACGCTGATCGCTTGCGTCGAAGCGATAACCGATCCGAAACTCAATCTCTACGCTCTGCAAGCCACCACGGGCGGACCGGCGGTGATGATCATCATCAACGGTCCGGTGCGCAAACAACTGAACGTCAACGGCGGCTCCAATGCGTTGGGCGAAGGCTGGCGCGCCAACGCCACCATCGGACGTTTTGTGCAATTGATTAAGCGCAACATCGGCGGTTCCTATCCCGGTACGACCTGTAAAGCGACGCTCGGCTGGCCAGGTAAATATTCGATCTGCGTCGGCGAGAACGAAGAAGCAAGTCCCTGGGAGCCGCTCCACGTCGAGCGCGGCTTCAAAGCCGAGCAAAGCACGGTGACGGCGATCAGTGCGGATGCTTCCACTCGCGCATCGGATCTGGACAGCACGAAAGCGGTCGGTATTCTCACTAACTTCGCCCAACGCATGGAAGGACCGTCGGGGCCAGAAGCGATTATGGTGGTTTGTCCCGAACATGCCAAAATCATTGCCGGCGATGGCTTCAGCAAAAAAGATGTGCAGAAATTCGTTTGGGAACGCGCGGCGTATCGGATGAAAGATCTGCCGGATGAAACTTATGGCCAGCGCGTCAAGCGCCGTTCTGATCTCAATCTAACGCGCGAAAGCGTTATTCCAGTTACGGACAAGCCGGAAGATATTCTCGTTATCGTTGCCGGCGGCGACGGCTCGCAGTCGCAGTATATTCACGTCTGGGGGCAAAGCACGCCCGAGGGCGGCTCGACGAGGTCGGTGACCAAAGCAATTCAAAATTAGAAATTCAAAAACCTTCAAACGGTTCCAAAGGCGCAAGGGAGTAGCGGGTTCGCCGCGCATCCGCAATTGGGCTTTTTATTAAGCCACGGAGTGTAGTATGAATTTATCTAGCGGATGCGCAGAGTATTTCGTCATGATGATCCATGACGTTGCCCATGCGGAGTAATTAAACGGCAGATCATAGGAGAAAAGCCAAGAGCAAATTTCTTGTGAGATTTATTCTTGGAGTTTATTTCTCAATGACGGCTACGGCGGCGCAAAGCGGCCAGGCGCCGGTACAGTTGCCCGAGGGGGACGGCAAAGCGTTGGTCCGAGGGATGTGCGTCGCGTGCCATGACCTGAATCTGATTACTCGCAGCTCCGGGTATAGCCGTGAGGATTGGCGCGAATTGATCAGCTCGATGATCAATTTATCCGGCACTCCCACCGAGGACGCGATCACGAAGTATCTGGCGACCCATTTCCCGGCGAACGATCAATTGAAGCCGACTCTGGTGCGCGGCGAAGCGTCGATCACATTTCGCGAGTGGAAGGTTCCCACGCTCGGCCAGCGCGCGCGTGATCCGGTGCAAACGCCGGACGGTATGATCTGGTGGGCCGGCCAGTATGGCAATATCGTAGGGAAGATCAACCCGAAGAGCGGCGAAATGGTGGAATATACGCTGCCAGATAAAGCCTTGCCGCATAGCATTACGCCGGATCGCGACGGAAATATTTGGTACACTGGCAACGGCAACGGCACCATCGGCAAACTCGATTCGCGCACCGGCATGATCACCGAATATAAGATGCCGGACCCTGCAGCGAAGGACCCGCACACTGCGATCTTCGATGCGAAAGGAACGTTATGGTTCACTTTGCAGGTAAGCAACATGATCGGCCGCTTGGTGCCGTCGACCGGCGAGATCAAATTGATTACGTCGCCGAGAAAAGGGTCCCGTCCTTATGGCATCAAGCAGGCGGCAGACGGATCGTTATGGGTTGCCTGCAATGGTAGCAATTGTTTGCTCAAGATCGATCCCGAGTCTATGGCGGTTCGGGAATTCAATTTGCCGGAAAAAACTACAGTGCGCCGGCTCGACATCGCTGGCGACGGCATGATCTGGTACGTCAACTCCGGTCTGGGCCGTCTCGGCCGCATGGACCCCAAGACCGGCCAATATAAAGAGTGGCCATCGCCGAGCGGACCGAAGTCGCATCCCTACGCGATCGCTGTGGTCGATGGCATCGTCTGGTACAACGAATCAGGACAGCGTCCGGATGCCTTGGTACGCTTCGATCCGGCGACCGAGAGATTTCAAAGTTGGCCGATCGCGTCGGGAAATATTCATGCGGGTATCTTGAGGCACATGCGGCCGACGCCGGAAGGAAATCTAGTGATCCATCAGACCAGTACCAACCGGATTATCATGGTCACGCTGAAGGCGACCCGGCGCGCTACGGCAAATGCGAAACCAAGCGGTGGCTGATTGGCTGGACGAAGCTGAAGGTTTTTTGCCGGTAATTCCGGCGCTGCCACGGTTATTTATTCCCTCACGAGTATCGACGCTTACGCGTATGCGATCGAGACGGCGCAGACTTGAGCTACCCTGAAGGCGACGAGGAACCATGTTGAAACTAAAACGATTGGTGATCGGCCTGGGTTGCGTCGTAGCATTCGCGGATGCGGCGCAGAGTCAGGCTCTGCCCAAAGTGCGCGTCGCTTACACATCCATCGGCATCCAGTTCGATCCGGTTTACATCATGAAGGAACTCGACCTGGCAAAGAAATACGGCGTGGATGCCAAAATTCTTTTCGTACCGGTGAGCTCCCGTGCGGTTCAGGCTGCTCTGGCCGGCGAAATTCACTTTATTACCAGCGCCGGAGTCGCCAACATCAATGCCAACATGAGCGGCGCTGACTTCGTCGGGCTGACCGCGACGCTCAATACTTTTGTCTTCAAGATCATGGCGAGCCCGGAGCTTAAAAAGCCCGAGATGTTAAAGGGAAAGAAGGTCGGCATTTCCCGGCTTGGCGGCGCCAGCGATTTTTCCATTCGCTATGCTCTGACTCGCTGGGGCCTGGTTCCCGACAAAGACGTCGCGATTATCCAGGTGGGGGGCGAGCAGGAAGAGCTTCTGGCGCTGCAAAACAAGGCGGTGGACGCCGTCGTGTTATCCGAGCCCTTCGCGACGTTGGCGATCCGGTCGGGTGCCGCCGTTCTCGCTGATTTAAGCGAGCTTGGTGTGAAGTATTCGATGCATGGTTTCGGCGCGCGAAAAAGCTTCATTCAAGCGAATAGGGACGTCGTCATCCGATTCATGAAAGCCTACCTCGAGGGCATTTATGTTTTCAAAACGAACAAGACCCTAGCGCTGAATGTCTTGAAAAAGTATACCCGGCTCGACGATCTATCCCTGGTACAAGTGGCTTATGACGAGATGTCGCAGAGACTGATCCGTAGTGTTCCTCACCCGGACCGCGAGGGCATTCAGACCATCATCGATCAACTTGCCAAGACCCGCCCGCAAATGAAAAATCTCAACCCCGGCGACTTCATCGATCCGTCGATTTTGAAAGATATCGAGGACAGCGGCTTCATTAAAAAGTTGTACGGAAATTAGTCGACGAGAAAGGGGCGAGGCCTGGATGTTTAAACAAACTCAGTCGTCTTGCAATATTTCAATGCCTGACGATAATGCCCCAACAGCAATAGGCAGATACAAGACGCAGTAGTTTTTTCTTTCTCCCAAGAAGAATTGTTCTCTGACCTGATTTCTCGCGATCTATTGGTCGTTTTTTGAAACGCTGCGCAAAGTAGACCTTTCAAGATATCTCGGTATTCATAACCAATTTATAAATTGGGGCGTCCTCTTTCATTTCTTGCGATCTGAAGGCGTACAATTTTCTACTTTTAGATCGTGCTCCTGCGTAAAGCATAAACAAAAAATGTAATCGAGTGCGGGGCATGAGTCTTGCTCTCCCTTCCGTCGTCCACAGTCAATGAATTAGATGTCACTCTAGACGGCGGTCAAAAAAGAAAGGAGGTGGTTTGGCCGCAGTAGAAAAACAATTTTAATCAAAAGGGGGGGAATCAATGAAGCGTTTAAGTTTTTACCTTTCAGTAGCTTTAGCCGTCGCGTTTGTGGTGCCAGCCTTCGCTCAGGTTGGGCAGGGGCTGAACGGGCCTCACTACAATTTGAATTTTATCGGTGTACCTCGGGACAAGACCGTTCCCGATATGACCGGCAGCTACAGGCACACGGTTTTTGTTCCGCTTCAAAGCGGCAGCGACGTTAGCCGTCAAGTGAAGATTTATTATCTTCCGGGAAGTGAATTTCGCGTCATAGATGGAAATGCGACCGACGATAACGTGGCTGTGATTGAGGTTCCTAGCAGTGAACTTACCGACTTGTGTTACGATGTGTATGCCATTGCGTTGGGGAAGCCTTACGGCAACGCGGTTGTCGAGGCTCAATGCATCATCGACGACCTCATCGGCTCCTGCACCGATGCTCTCGTACAGGATGGCTTCAGCGTGACAAGGTTGAAAGGCAAGCCCCACAGAGAGAATATCTCGGATGTGTTCCGGGCTACCGGATGCGTTGACCTGGACGACAGTTTGACCTGCAATACCGGCGACCTTCAGTTCCAAGATGTTTGGATCTTCAACGTCCCACAGCTTCAGGAATATTTTTGGGATTTTGACAATAACGGGCTGCGGCTAATGCAGACCCGATTCTACGAAACTACTTGTGGGTCATTCACAACGGTGCAATAACGCTCTGAGGCACTGATACGGAATCGGGGTCTGAGAACATTTTTTTCTCCCGCGTTTGGAGAATTGTTCTCGGACCCCATTCTACTTTCAAGGAGGGAGAGAAGAAAGGTTTCACCGGATTTGAAGATGTTCCGAAGTGACAGGCGTACGATCCCGACCATTAGTCAAGAAGGATTACAGTTGGGTCGAGCCTGGGTATTGACTTATTATTGCTAATCCTGCCCCTTTTTATTTCAACGTGTTTGGCTCCCGCGATTCGCTAGAACGACGCCTCAGTCACATTTCACAAGATTTAGTCGTAGGAGAATTGGACTAAACCGCTTCGCGGTGGATGAGAGGGCGTTTTTATTGAAGCATTTGCGGTAATCCACCCGCTGTTCCTTTTTCGTCGATCTTTTCTTTGACTCGGTCCCTGTGCGCAGTGATAGCCTCCGTGAATCAAATTCACTCAAGGAGGCATTTATGGGAATCTTACGTGACCTGCCGCCCAGACCACCCTAAAAAACGGCAGGAGTGAACTGTAAGACACTACACTCACATCTCACAAGAGTGATCAGATGAGGAAAACAGATCAATCCTAAGCGGCTGTTGCGGTAGAAAACAAAACGGCGGCCGTGCTGACCGCCGCTAAGGTGTACGATAGCTTTTCTTTGATCGTTGTAATCGGCCGTACGAGCAAAAGCCGGGAGAAGATAACTCCTCCCGGCTTAAGTTGTACGTCAGGCGTTGGACTCGGTGGCCTGAGCTGAAACTGTCGCGTTAGATGAAAAAAAGCCTAGCCATACCCTCCTAATGTCTAAGGCTGGATACTTAGACAGCTAGGATCGTCCACACAAGCTGTACAGAAGTCCAAAATGTCGCGTTTCCATGGATGAAATCCTTGGCCAATCGAATTGAAGTTGCCTCTATCAGTTGGTAATCCGCAAGAGTTTGGAAGGGTCTGCACACGCCATTCTCTAGGAAATGAGCCATCTTGAATTGCTTGGGCGATGATCTGTTCTCCAAACATCTTAGTAAACGTCGTCTGGACTGAGCCGCCGGAAAGTGTCAGGCACTCAACAAAAACGTAAGGCGGGGGAACACAAATAAGGGCCTGGTCGAACTCGTAACGGGCAATTAACAATTCTGGGTCTTCGGCCTGTCCTGCATTTGCCAAGGGGACGGAAGGGAGTGCCAATGCAAAAAGCAATAAGTAAATATATGATTTCATTTGGTGTGTCCTTTCTGTGTTTAGATGCCTTGGAGTCATAAGCATTACAAATAAAGCGGCCGTCGACGCTCGCCTTGCAGATTCGAAACTGCTTTACCGCTGGAGACCACGGAAGAGGGAAGGCAAAATTGGAGGCCGTGACGGTTGCCGGTTTCACCATTTGCTCCCTAACCCCCATGGTGACCATGTCGGGTAGTTAGTTCATCGCATCAACGCCGATGGGGTTGTGGAGCAATTCTTGGACCTAGAATATATCGGTAATTTCTTGATCTCTCGGGTGTAACCGAGTCGAGTTCGAATGGCTTGGCAGAGACAGAGTGACAAACAATAAAATATTCAATGACACCCGCTGCGTCGGCGGAGCCATGATTAGGTAAAAAATATGAAACCGGCATCCAGCTTTTTCGGAACCATCAAGCAAAGAAATGTCTGATGGGAAACTCTTCATCAATTGTCTGGTGATGGCCGATAAATTATCTACAAATCCTCTTTGAAGCGACGTGTTGGTCTGGCACATTTCAATTGAAGATACCGACATCTCCATTTAAATGGGGAATCCAAAGCCGGCGAGCATCCCCTTTGGTCGCGTGCGGGGTTAATATCCCGTATGCGATATGCCCCCTTTATTTGAACGACGCATCAGTTCGATCTCACGTAGAAATTGCTTGTAGGAGAAAACAATTCAAGCAGACGCCAACGCAGAGCTAAACCTTCCGCGCTGTAAGAGCGTCGGTGCGGGCGTGAAGCTAAAAAGAATGGCGGATTTCTCAGCGGGAGCCGATTGAGACGCTACCGCTCGACCTTCGGAATCTCGAGTACAAGGCAAGTTGTTGCAGTTTTTCAACAGTAAAATCCTTGCGCTCACGGACTCCGTTCGGCGTTTGATAGTCAACCGACACCGATTCGGGAGCCCACGAGATCTTAAAAGCAATCGCCTCCTTGCTATCCAGGTGCTCACCCAGAGTGCGTAAAAGCTGAGCCAGCTTATCCGCCTCACGGGTTTGTTCGATATCGTGATTGTCTCTTTTTTTCCGTTCCTGCGCATTCAGTTGTGCAATATCGAGAGGTCCGTAACACAGCCATCCTTCACCCACAGTGAGCTGCGTGCTTTTCTGGTCAGGTACTCGTGTATCCAAACTGTTCTCGGCGAGATTACTCCTTAACATCCATTCATGGGTCGCTGTCAACGACTCGCTTCGTACTATATATGAGTCTCCTTTTTTCTCTAACCTAAATGCTCGAAGGCGGAGCATTTCCAGGGACTGACCGATAGCTCTCAAAGAGTTGGCATGGGGCATTGTTCGGACCTCCTTGACTATTCTTAAGTAAAGGTCGTCTTGTCGACGGGCTGCCTGGAGTTCCTTTTGCGGGACATCAACGTCCATGGCTTTCAAATTATCGAAATGATGATCTTCACTTCTGAAAGTACTTTGTTCCTATGTGTCAGGAACAGCTTCTTAGCGAGATTCTCTTCCGCTTTCTCTAGCGCAGCCCGCGCTGCGACTATTTTGCTCGGTTCTTTGATCATCGTGATCTTACCTCACCGGGCCCGAAGCACACTCAGACCTACTAGCGGTCTATTACATACGCCAGCGCCCTTAGTTGAATTTTGAAGGGTTTCCCGTAATCAAGGGCAAAGATTGCGCCATGAACAATTCTCGTAATGTTTGGACCATTTGAGAATTTCAGTGCTTGCCTCGCCTTTCAAAACCGACCTTTTCTGTTCGAAAGGGCTCGTGTAGCAACCGTGGCGTGAGAAAAATAATCTGCGGTGATAGCGAAACACCGCAGTCATGAACCGCCGTTAAGGCCTAAAGTAAGACATCGCAGGAAATTGGAAGATCGGTGAGCACCATGGCGAACAACAGTACCGCGAATCCGGCTGAGCACTACATCTTCCGGACTCTGAATAAACCAGGCATTTCGCCTGCGGGGTATTAACCCCGCAGGCGACCAAAGGGGATGCTCGCCCCCCTTGGAAACCCCATTTGATGGTGCCCGCAGCAAGCTGGGGGGAATAATTCAAATTTCTACTGCCAATCCAGCCTGAATCCTACGAAGAAAACCCATAGTGACCCAAGCCCTCACCCTAATCGATAGCTCTTGGGGTTTGTCGTGGATGACAAAAAGCGGCCAATGCCAATAGAATCGGGATTGAACTGAGGGACACTACAGTCACATCTCACAAGATTGGTTAGATGGAGAATACAGCTTAATCCTGGCGTCGCAGTTTGTTATTTCAGCATCATCGAATTACCCTATCCACTTTTACCATCACGTTCGGTGGAATCGTCAGACCGATCTGCGTCGCGGCCTTCAGATTGACGATGAACTCGAACTTCATCGGTTGTTCGACGGGAATATCTGCAGGCTTAGCGCGTTTGAGGATCTTGTCGACGTAAACGGCGCCTCGTCGGTCCGGACAATCTCAGAGCCCTCCAGGCAAGCTTAGTATCCGATTCTCTCCCACATCGGTTTGAGGTCTATGTGATCTGCCCTGCCGTAAAAGAGCAGTGCCAATTCTGATCGGTTGGTAAAAAACCCATCGGCCCCAGAGAGGGACACCATCCACATCTCCCAACGGTCATCAACGGTCCAGGGATGCACGAGAAGTCCAGCTCCATGAGCTTGGCCAGTGTACCACGGCCAAGCTGTGAGGTAGCGGTTGGGCGCATCCTTAATAGACCAGCCGGGATCTCGCGACCACCGGTATCCCCATGTCCCAATTCCGACTCCGAGCTGCTTTGCCGTCTTCAAGAGCGCGTCCCAGCCGTCTTTTCTCATCATGGTTTCATCGATCAGAAGCACCGCTGGAACTTGTGGTGCTAAATCTTTGAGTAGGGCTAAACTGTCCGGTTCAAAAGACTGGAAAATGACCCTTGCCGGAACCCGGGCGCGTTCTATCCGTGGAGATTCGGAAACACCCCCAGGTAGCGGCCTTATCCACCCACGAGCAGTGAGGATCTCGACAAGCTGCTTTTCTACCCCTGGAAAGCGTCGCGCTGATTTGGTCTCAATGTACAGGCCTGGCTTATGGATCCCACCTTCCGCTATATTCATCACATCCTCAAGGCGGAGAATCCTGACATTCTTAAAGGAGGCTCTTGCACGATCCGGGAATCGTATGTTGAACCACGATCCTGCATCGAGACTTTGAAGCTCGGCAAAGGTGAACTTGTCAACTGTGTCCATCTCCCGACCAGGAAACACCGCGGCAATGTTCGTGGTTCGACGGAGATCGTCGTCGTGGAGCGCAATGAGGACACCGTCTTTAGTTCGCTGAAGGTCAAGTTCCAGATAGTCGACACCCATCTCACGCGCTAAAAGATAAGCAGGAGCGGTTTCCTCCGGGGCAAAATAGGAGGCGCCGCGGTGCGCGATGATAGCGGGACGAGGGACTCCAAGCCTTTCCGCCAGTTCTTTTCCTCCGGTCCGGCCATACATGACAACGCCGATGCCGAGAAATAACAAACCGAGAATTCCAGCCAAGACAGCGGACGCGAGGATGGTCTTTAAAGGATAGCGCATATTCACGAGAGAGAAGATTAAGCCATGATTTGGATGGGATTCATACCCGCGTGCGGCTGGCAGTCATTACCGGTCTGCTTTGTCTGGTGAGAGAAGTGAGGCGAGAGAATCTAGACCTTAAACTATTTCTCCAGCTCCTTTATCCTCTGCCTCGCACGCTTATTATTTGCAAATGACACTCGGCCACCAGAAATAAAAAGCCCGGCTGGGAAAATCCAGTCCGGGGTTGTGATGTAATCAAAGATGTGACCTCATCGAGGACCCAGCCAAAGTTAGTTTCGCGTAAAATACGGCAAATTGAGGACGGGCGTCAAGGGCAAATCGGGGCTTTGTGAACGAGCAAAAAATAAGACGCTGGAAAAGGGATAACTCGAAATTTCACCCTAGGATTCGATTGAGCGACGCTACAGTCAAATCTAGCGGTTTCTATTCAAAGGACAGATCAACTCTATTGCAAAATGTAGCCGGTAGTTTAGAGGCCGAGAGTCTTTCGATGGTCGCTCGGTTTTTTTCTTCGAGCAGTTTCCATGTTCGCTGTTGATCAGCGATATTTTGTGCAATTGGCCCAGCAGTGACTTCGCGGAGTCGATTAAGAAGTAATGCTCGCTCGCGGTTTTTTCTTGGTCGAGCAGTTTTACCCTCGTCATTTCCCGATGAGTAGCGGCCTGCGACCAAAGACTCCGACGCAAAACTTTATCGATAGCATCCCACTGGCCAAAAAGAAGATGATCGCTGGGTCAGTTGGAGGAGCCAACTACAACTGACCACAAAAACTGAACTAACGACTGTCAGATCAGGTGTTGACTTATACACCATAGAAGAACAGCCGACTATCGCTCACCATTTCGATAGAACTTGCCTCAGCTTCAGCGCCCCCTCCGGCGGCGTTGCCTTTCCAGCGAGAATTTCTTTCGCTGAAACCGGTTTCCCGTAATACGCAGCGTTGTCTTCGTTGCGAGTGGCGATGACCGAGGCCTCCACGGAAAGGCCACCGAAAAGACCTTGGCTTCGGCTGTAAGAATACATTACCGACTGCAATCCCACCCGAACCTCGGCATCGCGCCCCACGGGACCCGCCGTTGCGCTCAAGTTGCCCCCAAGGGTAAAGTTGCCTCCTTGCGAGAACGCCTCTACCGCCGCAGGTGTATTGAGAATAAGCACAATCTCAGAGACCTGAGCTCCAGCCTGAAAGCCGAAGCCTATCCCTCCCGCACCGATCGCCGAAGGACCGCTCCACCCCTCTTCGGTTCGGGCGATGACAATACCTTTGCCGCCTCTGCCGCTAACGATAAATCCTGCTTTGGTAACAGTAAGGATCGCCAGACCTCGGGCTTGGCGCAAGACGGCGGTTGGAATTGCCTGTTCAGGGATATTCTGAAAGTTTTCAATAATTGTCACAGCCTGGTCGACATCGTCCTGATAGTTGGCATGGGCGCTGCCAGCTACCAGGCATGCTGCAAGCATCACTGCGGCAATTGAATAAAGTCGTTCTTTCATTTTGTCACGCTCCTATTTTTTGGGTCGAACTGGGTTTTGCACTAGGTTCGGGAACTTCACGTTATCTATGACGGATGACCCAATTTAGGCCCCAATTCAAGAATCAACGCACATATGAGAGAAACCGCTAGGCTAATCCCTTCTAGAATCCCGCATTCATAGTGCGACGTATAAGGGTCAGACTGAGCGGCCATCGACCCTCGGATGCGTCAGAATTGGTGCATAGACAACGATGAAGATCGCAAACGCAGCAAGCCAAAGCACTCCGCTCACAATCACTAATTGGGCAAACCATTGCGGATATAAGATCGGCAGCAACCCGCGAGTCACGGCAGCAAGGTTAACCGCACCAAAAGCACATGCCATCCCAGGTCCGACCTTGAGGGGCCTGGCAGTATGCCCTAATGACACACGCGCCATCATGCCAATCGTCAGCACGCCGATGCCGCCTAAGGAGAACGCGTGAAAAGTAAATTGCGGCGGAATAACTCCCAAAGCCGAGCCCGTCTTTAATAAGAATCCGGTGACAATCCAACTGTAACCGAGATGAAGCACCCAAAGTAACGGGACATGCCAAAAGCGCTGAGTATACCAACCGCCAAGTCGAATCCCGTTGGCGATCGCGGCAACTCCCGCAAACACACCGGCGATGCGCGGATCGATGAAAAAGAATTCAGTGATCGTAAAGACTATAACACTGATTATCGCGAGCCATTCGATTACGCTCCACCGTTTGATTAGCACCCCCTGAAGCGCACGTTCAGTGAAAAAGGGAATGACCCGCCCACCCATTATCACGATCAACAAAACGACTAAATTGAGTCCGAGGAGAACCGCTTGATGGCCGAGCTGGGGCACAAAGCCGTGGAGCGCCAGGTGAACGAGAAGATTGGCCGCCCAGAAAAGTGCGATGAGGGGGAGAAAAAGCAGATTTCGCCTTTCACCGCACCGCAGCAGTGGCACGCCGATTCCGATAGCAAGAGCCGGCAAAAAACTCAGATCGACCAGAGCGATCAATTCAGCGGGCAAGGCTGAAGGGAAAAATGGCAGGAGCCGGCCAAGACACCAGATAAGCGTCAGAGCAGCTAAGGTCCACCCTTGCGGCGTAGCCATCTCGGTCCAATTGCGCACGGCGGTGAGCAGAAAGCCCGCAATCACTGCGGCGGTATAGCCAAAAATCATTTCGTGGCTATGCCAACCGATTTGGCCATAATAGGAATTCAGGGGGAGCCAGCCAACAAAAGTCGGAACCCACAGCGCGATCGAAAGTACCGCAAAAAGACCACTGAATAGAAAAAATGGTCGAAAGCCAAGGGCAAAGAGCACTTGCATAGAAGGGGTCCTCGAAACCAGGCGCGGTTAGGGTTGCACGCTTGCAACCGCCCGGCGCGCGCCGAAATCGACTGCCAACGGCCGCAAGTGAAAAGTGTTCAAGTCGACACGTTAGCTGACAGTCAATTGCGCACCTTGTTCTAGAGCCTCCTTATCACGCAGAGCGAAATTGCGAAACGCATTATTTATGGCAGAAGGGAAATCAGATTCGTCGAGGGGAAAAAGCCAAATTCGGCGAGGTTTGAACTGATCGCGTCAGGCAAAATTCACAAGATTTGTTCGATGGCGAAATCGATTCAATCGCACACCTAGCGACAGCGTAACCGATGCGCGGCCAAGAAACTATAAACCGCGCCGATACCTAACCCCACGCGTTCGGTTGACGTCTAGGTTGAGACGTGGGCCCTCTTTCAATCTTCGCATCTAGAGTCTACTGGCCCAGATGGGCGAGCGTGTAGCGCAATGGGGCGCTGGAGATTTTCATCAGCCCTTCGAACGGTCGGTCCATTTCCAGGATCAGGAAGAATGAGCCGGCAACCGACAGCGCGCAGAGGAACAGGACCGCGACAACGGTTGCGTTGCGGGGGGCGAGAAGGCCGAAACTCCCGAAGATGATCGTAAGCCAAAACACCACCACTACGAGGAACGGCAGCGCGATAGAGCTGCCTAGGCTACCCAACACGAGCCAGCGCGTCTCCATGATATCGCCCTCGACCCGCAGCGCTTGGGACTGTAGCCAACGCTGGGCGTCGTTCTGTGGCGAGAGTTGTAGAATCCGGGCCTCTATTCCTCGTTCTGTGAACATCGCTTCAGGCGCATCCAACCTTGCACGTTCGGAGCGATCTTTCGGCCAGATCGCCTCAAGCCTGGAGGCAACGGTCCGCCGGAGCAGTTCACGCGCCTCCTTCGTTTCCGGCCCGTAGTTGGCCAGCATACGATCGAGCAGCAGGACTTTGGCGGCGGTGTGCTTGACCGCTTCATTCTGCGTGTCGTATGAACTCTTGGCCGTGGCGATCATCAGTCCGAGAACGAGGGCAGTCATCGTCGCGATCAGTCCGATGCCCAGCTTAATGACATCCTTGGAGTCCGCGTTGAGATGATGTTCAGGCGTAACGCCGCGGAGGAACATTCCAAGCAGCGCGGCACTGAACGCGCACGGGAATACGATCGAGGTGATTTCAATCGGGGTCACGAGTAGTCTTCTCCCGTCTCGAGGCAATTCTTTATAGTCTGGACCGACGGCGTCCCACTCATCCTACCGCGCATTCGGTCTGCCTTCCTGCCGGCAACGACTATAGGTATCTAGTTCCGGATATCACGTTGCTTTTTCCGTATGACACAACTGAGCTTTTGCAAATATAATAACTTTCCTAATTCGAGAATTAAATCTCAAGAACAGTGATACCACGGCGTGACGACAAATGCCGAAAGATGCTTCCGTATATTACGCCTACCCCGGACTATTCGGAGCCAGGTGTAATTAAATCTTATAATTCCCCGCAGCTTGCTGCGGGCACCAATTAAATGGGGAATCCAAAGGGGGCGAGTATCCCCTTTGGTCGCGTGCGGGGGTTAATACCCCGTACGTGAAATGCTCCGTTTATTTGAAAGACGCGTCAGAAAAGTCGCATCGGTCAGCTCTTCCGGCTCAACAATGTGGTAACTCGGTTCACCGAGCATTAGGTCTGTGCATTAACTCAAGCCTGAGTCTCAGCCTGACTAAACTGCCGGTCAATCTTGCCCCTTTTTTCACCACTTACGGCAGATGAGATATCCCTTTGGAAATGGCAAGACCGCGCTGTCTACTCGCGGGTCATTTTTGGCACGGTTCAGAATCTCCGTCGGGATGCGGGGAAGTTACGTTACCGATGGCGAGCTCCATCCTGTGCGGTCACTTTGACATTAAAACATTCAAAAGGTTTGAACGGCTTGAACTCATGATTAGAGGGTTCGATTCGATCGAAGATCGGACCTTGAATTCGAGACATTGAACTGATGTCGCACCCTCGAGTTTAGGATGGACGAGCGAGCGGAAAGTTTATATAGAGACGGGGCAGAGGTGAAATTTCGCGAAACACTTTGCGCGCGCAAGCGCGCGCGAGATCGAGGTGAGGCGTGATCACGAGCCTGACGCATGTTGCCGTCGCAACGGTCGCGTTGCTGGTCATCGTTTGGATTCTGCGGCGCATTAAAGCTTGGCTGCTCCGACGGCTGGAACAGATTACCTTCCCGCCCGAAAGGTTGGTGCCCGGACTGGCGGCGGACTTTCACCCGCTTATCGTGCAGGCGGGAAAAACCCTCATCAGTTTAGCATGGGCCGCAATGATTCTTGTTCTGGTTTATATTTGGCTCGTTTATTGCCTCGGCAGGTTTCCCGAAAGCGCGGCTTGGGCCGAACAACTTGAACAGTTTCTGATTGCGTTAGTGGTGGACCTTTTTAGGGGCGCGCTCGGCGCGGTACCGGGAGTGATCGCCGTGGTGATCGTTTTGTTGATCGCGCGCTGGTTTGTGCGCCTGATCAGTATCTTTTTCGACAAGGTCGAAAGCGGAGGCATCTCGCTGCCGTGGGTGGAGCGCGAAACCGCGCGGACCACGCAGGCTTTAATCATCATAGTTGTCTGGCTCTTGGCTCTGGTCGCGGCTTACCCCTACATCCCCGGCTCGGGCACCGCTGCTTTTCAAGGCTTGAGCGTGCTTATCGGACTCATGGTCACCCTTGGATCAACCGGCATAATCAACCAGGTCATCAGCGGGCTCTTTGTGGTCTATTCCAAGAGCGTCAGGCCCGAGGATTACGTTCGCGTCGGCGACGCCGAAGGGGAGTTATCGATGTGGGATTTTTGGCGACGAAGCTGCGAACGCCCAGGCAGGAAGAGATCACGATTCCGCATTCGGTTCTGGTGGGCACGGCGACGACGAATTACAGTCGCTTGGCCGGCAACAACGGCATGGCCGTCACCACATCCGTGACGATCGGCTACGACGTTCCCTGGCGCCAGGTTCACGCGCTCTTGCAGTTGGGAGCAGCGCGCACCCAGGGTCTTCGCCGGGAACCCCCGCCGCGGGTCATGCAGCGGGAGCTTTCCGAGGTTTGTGTGCAGTACCTGCTGCTAGCGCACCTCGAAGAAGGGAGAAACCGCGCCGCGATTCTGTCCGAGTTGCACGCACAGATTCAGGACGCCTTCAATGAATTCGACACGCAGATCATGGCGCCGAACTTCGAGGCACAGCCCGAAAAGCCGGTCGTTGTGCCCAAGTCCCGATGGTACGCCGCTCCCGCGGCGCCGGAGGATTCCGCCGCAGGTTTTGTGAATTCTCAGCAAGAGGCGAAAAAGACCGAGCCGTCGAAAGATTGAACACCGGGTCCAAGACGCGCCTTATTTCAGTGTGACTGTTTCTTATTCTGACTCACTTCTAAGCTGGAACTCTGAGTATGAGAAACGCCGCTCCAATGACCAATCGCGCAAGCTTGCGCTACCACGAGTTTATGCTCCCGCCTTCGCTCGCTAACCCGTCAGAGGGCCATGCCACAGGACCATGCCTTGCTTTCTCAACAAAGCGAGTATTGTGCAGACGAAGGGTCAAACATAACATTTGATTCTGCTGAAAAACCCTAAGAATGCTTCGACAGGCTCAGCATGAACGGAAAGTTCTTAACGTTTTCAATTCCCTCTCCGTTCGCCCTGAGCCCTGTCGAAAGCTGACCGGGGTTTTTCAGCAGAATCACATTTGTATCAATCTTCTCATTTCCCAGCTGCTGTCTTCGCTGCCAATCACGATCGCATCAGGGCGTGGCTCAGGCTTTTATGACTTGGACGAATCAACGGGCTCGGGATTCTTTCCATGTTTCAGGTGTAACTACTGTGTCAGCCTAGATTCACTCTATAGGCGGTTAAGAACGTTGGACTATTGCCGGATCGCTGTCGAGCCATTTGTTTTCTCTGCACGAAATAGCGACAGCGCAAACGCCACCGCACAAAGCCCAGCGGCAGCGCAGAAAACGTCCTGGAACGCTGCAACGAGTTCGGGGAAATCGGTCGGCGCTGGCAAAGAAGTCCGCGTTGAAAAAGATTGCCGTCGATGGTCAAAGTACATGCTCCATCCGGCGGCGCCGAAGACGATTCCGAGAGGGCGCATCATGTTGGCGATGCTGCCGGCGACGCCTTGTTGCGTGTGTGAGATAGAGCTCATGATGAAGCTCATGTTCGGCGCTTCGAATATGCCGAGACCCAAGCCCACGAATGCTAGCGCGATCACCAGAGAACCATTGTCGGCTTGCCCATCCAGGCGGCTGAGCATCCAGAGACCAAGACCTTCCACTGCGAGACCTAGTGAACTAAGGCGAGCGGTGCCGATGCGGTCGGATAATCTCCCCGACGTTGGCGCGGCCAGGATTGTCATTAGATACGCCGCCAGCATCAGGGTCCCGCCGGTGGTGGCGGGGTAACGCAGCACATTGATCATGTAGTAAGGCAGGAGCAAGCCGATGGCGAATCGCGCACAGTTCGCGATCAGGGAGAGCAAGTTGGCGATGATGAATGATGGATTTCGAAAGAGATTTAGGTTGACCACTGGCGCCCGTGATCGCGTCTCGGTAATGAGAAACCCGACGAAGCATGTGATCGAAGCTAATGCGAGAATAATGACCTGTGGCGATGACCATCCCAATGCGGTGCTGCGACTTAGAGCGAGTAAGGATCCCGCTACGCTTGCCGCAAGCGTCAACGCGCCAATAATGTCGAAACGTTGTATCTCGTTTCGCTTACTGCGCGCCGGTAACTTTACAGTTGCTAGCCAGGCAAGCAACGCAGCCGGCGCGACTCGAAACAAGAACGTCGCGCGCCAACCCAAGGTGTCGACGAGAATGCCGCCGATCAACGGACCGACGGCATAACCTGCGGCAGCGCTCATCTGATAGATTCCAAGTGCACGGCCGCGCGCGTCGGCGGGAACCGCCAAGGTCGACAAAGCGGGAGCGGTGGCGAAAATCAGGGCGGCGCCAACGCCTTGGGCGACGCGGCCGGCAATGAGCCAGGCGAAGCTAGGCGCCAAGCCGCAGGCGGCGAAAGCGACAGCGCTGAGGAGCAAACCGAAGAGGAGCAGCCGACCATGACCCCACAGATCCGCAAGCACACCGCAGCCGAGCAATAAGCTCGCATGGGTCAACACGTAACTGACGACCACCCATTGGATCGCGGTCACTTCCAGGGAAAACGCTGCGGTGATCGCCGGAAAGCTGATGTTGATTGCGCTATCGAGGGAGCCCAGTAGCGCGCTCAGACAAGCAATGACAAGCGAATATTGGAGCAGAGATGAATGGGTATCTCGGCGAGGTTGTTGATTTGGTGAAGTCAACTCGCACCGCGGCTATCCACTGGGAACGGTCCAAAAAGCTTCAGCGACGCAACAACCTTCCAGTGTGGTCATGAACTCAAAGCGCACCTTCGTATTATATCCGATAAAACTGCCGCGGATTGTCGCACAATATCTTTTCGATCATTGCCGCGGACACGTCTTCGCGTGACTGCATCTGCTTGACGAGCTATGCTTGCTCGGCGGGATCATTGTGGCCGTAGTTGGAGCCGGTGATTAGGTGATCGGCGTCGATGATTGGCTGCATGGCTCCTCCTGCGTATGGCCGACTCTTTACCACGATCGCGATGTTATGGCTTCGTTTACCCGTCCTACAGTTTATAGCGCGACATGGGATTAACCTACAATGCAAATCGGTTGCAGCATCAGTTGCAGCGTCGTGGGCTCTTCGCATATATAGGTAGCAACTCGCAGTAAACGCCAAGGAGGTTTTAGTTGATGGCCACGCTCAAATTTCTCGACCCGCGCGCGACGGTCAATCCGAAAGACCGGCCGTTGGAGCCGGGGCTCGATACGCTGGAAGGCAAAATCATCGGCATCATCGACAACGGTCAGTCCAACTCCACCGACATGTTCAAGGAGCTGGCCACGCTGCTGCGAGAGCGGCTCAGCGCCAAAGAGGTGATCTTCAAAACCAAGCCGACGCATATGCAGGGCGCGCCGAAACCAATCATGGAGGAGCTGCTAAGCCGGTGCGATGCGGTCATCACTGGCTTAGGCGCTTGAGGGTCGTGCACGTCGTGGAGTGTCCATGACGCCATCGAACTGCAAAAGCAAGGCAAGCCGACGGTGACGCTGTGCCAGTCGATCTTCATGGAGCTGGCGCGCACCGAAGCGAAGTTTTTCGGCTTGGCGAAGTTGCCGCTGATCGAGATCCCGCATCATCCGAGCGGCGGCGCGCGCGCAGGCGAACATCGCGCGGATGCCGAAGGTGCGATTGGGTTGGTGGGGGAGAAGCTGATGTTGGAGTCGCCGGGGAGTTTGAAGCGGGCAAAGGCGGGATAATCCCCCCTCCTTGATCCTCCCCCGCGACGCGGGGGAGGAAAGTGACGGAAACAAAATTGCGGAAATTTATGTGATTGAGCCAGCACTGCGAAATCTTATTCCTTCCCCCGAATTCGGGGGAAGGTCAGGATGGGGGATGACAACGGCTATCCAAAAGGCGCGGGGCGTTACGGAGCAATTTGACGCATGCGGAACAACGGCTATGGCGGCATCTTCGACTACGTCAGATCAACGGTCACAAGTTTCGTAGGCAGCGTCCTATAGAGAAAAGATGAATCATCGAGCTTGATGGTGGACAGCATGCGGAGCAAACCGAGTACGATGCTCAGCGCGATGTTTGGCTGCGCGAGCAGGGTTTTACAGTTCTCCGATTTTGGAACAATGACGTGCTAAGAAACATCGAAGGTGTCACTGAGAGAATATTTGAAACGTTGAAAAGCTCCCCCGTCCTCGATTTTTCCCCGCAAGGGGCAAGGATGAAGATCGGGAACAGCGAGCGGCCTCCTCAAATCTAGGGCTAATATTGTTGAGTCGGGAGTCTGAAATTTCATGAACCTCACCTCGAACTTGATCGAAGTCGAAGATAGCTGGGAAGCGGTTAATGATTGGTTCTTGAAAGAGAAGCTGAGCGATGGCTTGCCGATTGTGCCGCCGACGGCGGAGCGGGTGGAGAAGATGCTCGGTGCGACCACGCGCGATCCGGCGGAAATCATCGGACCTATTCCTCCCAAGTGGGCGCCTTGTTCGATTGAGAAGATCGCCGTTAACGCGGTGATGGCGGGTTGTTTGCCGGAGTATCTGCCGGTGCTCATCGCGGCGGTGGAGGGGATCTGCGAGCCGCGCTTCAATCTTTACGGCGTCCAGGCGACCACGGGCTACGTTGGGCCGGCGCTGTTGCTCAACGGGCCGATCCGAAAAGAATTGAATGTGAACTGCGACTCCGGCGTGTTCGGGCCCGGCTTTCGCTCTAATGCGACCATCGGCCGCGCCATTCGTCTCATTCTCATTACCGTCGGCGGTGGCTATCCCGGCGACACCGACCGTTCGACCTTCGGTTGGCCGGGCAAGTACACCATGTGCTTCGGCGAGAATCAGGAAAAGAGTCCGTGGGAGCCGTATCACGTCGAATTTGGCTTCAAGCCCGAAGAGAGCACGGTGACCGTGTTCGGCATCAACGGCTTTCTACCGATCCACACCGCGGGCAATCGCGGCGAGCAGGCGCTGGCGTCGTTGGCCGAGGTGATCAAGATGCATCACGGCGTCAGTCATCTCGATGTCGGCAGTTTCGGCGGCGGCACGCCGCTGATCGCCCTCGGTATCGAAGACGCCGAGATCATGGCGCGCGACGGTATCACCAAGAAACAAGTAAAAGATTATCTCTGGGAACACGCGTCGCTAAAATTTTCCGAAATCCCGGCGCGGCGCAAAGGGCACAAGTCTGATGAGGAACTGATGCGCGAATCGATCAACATGACGCCGGATGGCGTGGTTCACCTTTCCACCAAAGCGGAAGACATCATGGTAATCGTCATCGGCGGCAAGCACCGTCATTCCGTATTCCTGCCGATGTGGACGGGGCGCAACACGCTGTGCGTGATCAAGCCGATTCGATGAAGATTGGTGTGCTGTAGTATCGGAGTACTGGCGTGATGGGGATTGGGTCATGAGGATGGAGGATTGAGGATGGCGCGAGCACTGGCAGTTTTCAGCTTTGCGATTATCTTCATTGCGCCTTGTGCGGCGCAGGAAAGGATTCGCTTTCCCATCGGTGAGTCTTCGAAGACTTTGAGCTATGGACCGCTCTGGGTGGCGGCGAAGATGGGGTTCTTTGACAAGGAAGGTTTGGATGTTCCCATCGTCACCATGCGCGGCTCGCCGCTGACAATTCAGGCGCTGACTGCCGACTCGATCTATGTCGCCAATGCGACGGTGGACACGCTGATCAGCGCTTACGAACGCGGCGCGGATATCACGATGATCGGCGGTCTGATCAACGGGCTTGGCCTGAGCATGATCGGCGGCAAGCAATATAAAACCTACGCCGATCTGCGTGGCACGACGATCGGCACGCAGACGCTGACATCCGGCACTGGCTTCGCCTTGCGATTGGTTTTGAAAGTCCACGGCATGGAGTATCCGCGCGACTACAAGCTGCTTAATATCGGCGGCGCGTCGGACCGCTACCAGGCTTTGACTTCCGGGCAGATTTCTTCGGCTCCGGTCGGCGTGCCGCTCGATCTCGTAGCCAAGCAGCAGGGCTTCAACATCATCGGCTATTTCGCCGACGATCAGCCCAACTTTCAGTTCAATGTCTATATTGTCAAACGCTTTTGGGCCGAGAAAAATCGGCCGCTCGTTGTCCGTTTCATGAGGGCGATGACATCGACCATGCGCTGGATGGCCGACAACCGCGACGCGGCGTGCGCTTATTTGTCGAAGGAGATGGTGATTAGCGTGGAGCATTGCCGCTATGCTTCTGATTACAACTGGAAGAGCCGCATCTGGGACCGCAACGCCGATCTCAATATCGAAGGGGTGCGCACGCTCATCAAAATTACCGCCGAGCAAGGCATTCTCAAGGAGCCGCTGCCGCAGCCGTCTAAGTACATTGACCAGAGTTATTTGAAGCAGGCGTGGGGAGAAATTAAAAAATAAAAGTGAGAAACGCAAAAATAGGAATGGCTATGATCACCCGATTATTCAAGGGTTGGATTTTTGTTTTGCTTGCGATGTCGGCCTTGGCGCTTCGATCCGAGGCGCAGGACAAAATTAGCATGGGGCTGAGCTCGGTCAGCGCGCTCCACACCGCCACCTGGGTCGCTCAGGAAAGAGGATTATTTCACAAACACAATATCGATGCGGAGGTCATCGTCACCGGGCAGGGCGGCACTGCCGGCATCGGCGCGCTGCTCGCCAATGATATCCAAATGGTGAGCTCGGCCGGGGATATCCTGGTCGCGGCGGCATTGCGCGGCGGCGATACCGTGATGGTTGCGGGTGTGGTCAACAAGGGGCTGCAACGCATCACAACCAAACCGGAGATCAGAACTCCCGCGGATTTGAAAGGCAAGCGCGTGGGGGTGACGCGCATCGGCGCGGTTTCCCACTCCGTCCTGCTTATGATGCTGCAGCGCTGGAAGATGAGTGTAAACGACGTGCAGGTGATGCAGGTCGGCTCCTCTCCGAACATGCTGGTGAGCTTGGATAAAAACGGTATTGACGCGGCGGTGCTGACGATTCCGTCGATGTTCGTCGCCGAAGACCGCGGTTATCGCGTATTACTCGATATGGCGGATACAGATATTTACTACCTTCATACGATGATCGCGACGACGCGCAGCTACATTAAGAACAATCGCGACAAGGTTTCGAGATTTCTCAAGGGCTATTTGGAAGGACTCGCCTTCGTCACGCAACACAAGAGAGAGAGCATCGATGTGGTCAAGAAAAAGCTCCGCATCGGTGCCGAGCAAGAACGGAACCTGGAACGATCCATCGATCTCTTGAGCGCAAAATACTACGAGGCACTGCCATATCCCTCCATGCGGGGGGTTGAAACCGTGCTCGGCTTCGTCGAGAAGGATAATCCCAAAGCCAAAGGCGCCGATCCAAAATCTTTCGTCGACGATAGTTTGCTCCGCGAGATCGATCAGAGCGGGTTCGTCAAGACGCTATATCAGAAATGACAGACAAAAATGTCAATCCGCTTGACATAGCAACGATCGCTCGAATAAGTAGTGAGTAAATTTCAAATTCATTAAGGAGGCATCGAAATATGGCCGCAACATTATGGAAAGAATATAAGACCGTCAGGGTCGAAAAAGAAGACGGGACGACCTGGTGTATTCTCAATCGCCCCGAGAAGCGAAACGCTATGAACCCGCAGCTGCACTACGACATGCTCGAAGCGCTGACCGAGTTGGAAGTCGACAAGGAAACCCAGGTGCTGGTGCTTACCGGGGCTGGGCCGAGCTGGTGCGCGGGGCAGGATCTGCGCGAATATTTTCGCGGCACGGACAACAATCCATTGGAAAGGCGCAAGGCAAGCTGGGCGTCGCAAGAGTGGCGCTGGCGCCGGCTGTTCTGGTTCCCCAAGCCGACCATCGCGATGGTCAACGGCTTTTGCTTCGGCGGCGCGTTCACACCGCTGATCGCTTGCGACTTCGCTATCGCCGCCGAGGACGCGGTCTTCGGTTTGAGCGAAGTTAACTGGGGAATCTTTCCCGGTGGATTGGTCAGTCGCGTGTTGGCCGACGCCATGTGTTATCGCGACGCCATGTGGTGCATCATGACCGGCGATCCGTTCGACGGAAAAAAAGCCGCTGAAATGAAGCTGATCAACTACGCTGTGCCGAAAGACAAGCTGCGCGCCGAGACCATGGCTCTTGCCGATAAGCTAAAAAAGAAAAACCCGGCGGTATTGCGCGCGGCGAAGGAAGTCTACAAAAACTGCCGCACCATGGACTACGGTCAGGCCGAAGATTACATGGGAGCCAAGGGCACCGCGCTCCGTTTCACCGACCCTGAAAGGGGCCGCGAGACCGGCATGGAACAGTTCCTCGACAAGAAGACCTATCGTCCGGGGTTGGGCGAGTACAACCGGGACGCGAAGTAGAACGGTAATAGCGGTCGGAAGTCGGCGGTCAGAGGTCGCAAGTCGGACGGCGGATTGCTGACTTCCGACCGCTGATTTCTGACCTCTGGCCTCGGATCTCCGACCTCTGATATCTGGTTCAAACCATGGATTTCAATCTCCCCGAAGAACTGCAACTTCTAAAAGAGACGGTGCGAAAGTTTGTTGACCGTGAGCTGATTCCTCTGGAGCGAGAATGCCGGCCGGAAGGCGAGGACATGCCGGAGCGGTTTATCAAGCCGCTCCAGGAGAAAGCTAAAGCGATCGGTCTGTGGCTGCTCGATGTCCCGCAGGAATACGGCGGCGCTGGGCTCGATCTGATGAGCCGTTGCGTGATCATGGAAGAGGTCGCGCGCACGATTGCGATCCCGTTTCGCTACGCGCCAATCTTCGGACCGGAAGTCAGGCCGGTGCTGTTTCACTGCAATGACGAACAGAAGAAACGTTTCTTGCAGCCGGTGATCGATGGCAAGATTCGCATCTGTTTCGCCCAGACCGAGCCTGACGCCGGCAGCGATCCCGCCGGCATGAAGACTCGCGCTGTGCGAGATGGCGATCATTATATTCTAAACGGCACGAAACGGTTCATCACAGGCGCGAAGACTGCCGATTATGCGCAGGTGATCGCCGTCACCGATCCGGAAAAAGGCGCGCGCGGCGGCGTGAGCTGTTTCATGGTGAGCATGAAAGCGCCGGGCGTGACGCTAGAACGATTGTGGCCGACCATGATGGGCGACACGCCGGGGCAAATTCACTTCGAAAACGTCCGAGTGGCCGCGGCCGATATGATCGGCGGCGAAGGTCAGGGGTTTGCCATCGCGCAAAAATGGATCGAAGAAGGTCGTGTGCGCGGTCACGGCGCCCGCCCGGTCGGTATCGCCTCGCGCGCTCTCGACATGATGATCGAGTACTCCAAAGTTCGCACCACGTTCGGCCAGCCGTTGGCGAATCGCCAAGCGATTCAATTCATGATTGCCGACTCGGCGATGGAACTGCACGCTTGCCGGCTGATGGTTTACGAATGCGCCTGGCGCCATGATCGCGGCGAAGACATTCGACAGTTATCTTACATGACCAAGATCCAGTGCGCCGAAATGGCCGGCCGCGTGGTCGACCGCTCGATCCAAGTGCACGGCGGTTTAGGCCTCATGCGCGAGCTGCCGCTCGAATGGTGGTACCGCCAGGTGCGCAGCATCCGTATTACCGAAGGCACGCCGGAAGTGCTGCGCTGGCGTTTGGCGCAGCATATCATTCGCAATCACAAGGGATGATAAACGGTCGAGGATGGAGGATTGAGGATGGAAGATGGCGCTGGTTCGAAGGCGATCATCGCTCCTCCATCTACCATCCTCAACCTCTGTCGATGTAGACGAATATTCACGTAGGGCTCAATGATTAATTCCACTGAGGCAATCCCCCTCCTCCGCGGCTACCGCGTCCTCGACTTGAGCTCTTCCATGGGATCGTTTTGCGGCAAGGTGCTGCACGATCTGGGCATGGAAGTGATCAAGATCGAAGCGCCGGGCGGGGATGCGGGGCGTTTGGAACCGCCGTTCGCCAAGGGCCATGCGCACCGAGAGGGAAGTTTGCGCTTCGCTTATCTTAATGCCGGCAAAAAAAGCATGACGCTCGACATTACCAAAGAGGGCGGCCGCAAGATTTTTCTTGAGCTGGTGGCGAAGTCCGACATTGTGATCGAGTCTTTTGAACCGGGCCAACTCGGCGCGCGCAATCTCGGCTATGAGCAACTGCTGGAACAGCAGAGCAAGCTGATTTTGGTTTCGCTCAGCGGTTTTGGCCAGGACGGGCCCTACTCCCATTACAAAGCGCCGGATATCGTCGGCAACGCCATGGGCGCTTTGCTCTACATTAGCGGCGATCCGAAGATGACGCCGTGCAATCCACCGGAAACCCAGTCCTATTATTATGCCAGCTTGATGGCGTGCTATGGCACCATGCTGGCGCTTTGGCAGCGCGAAGTGCGCGGTATCGGTGCGTGGATCGATGCATCGGTGCAGGCGAGCATGGCGCTGCACGAGCACGTGGCCTTCAATTATTCATCCGACGGCCGGGTGATGAAACGCGCCGGCAGCCAGCACCAACACAACGCGCCGGCCAATCTGTTTCAGTGCAAGAACGGTTGGATCGCCCTGTTCGTAACCCAAACCCACTGGCCGCTGTTGCTCAAGGTTTGGGACAATCACGATCCGGCGCTCGACGATCCCAAATGGGTGAACAGCAACCTGCGCCGCCAGCAAGCCGACTATATCAACTCCCAGGTAACCTCGTTCACCATGCGCTACACGAAAGAGGACTTGGCCGAGCTGATGCAGAAGCACGGCATTCCCGGCCTGCCGGTGAACTCGCCGTCGGACTTCATGAAGGACCCGCATATTCAAGCGCGCGGTTTTTTCAGCAAGGTAACCCATCCAGTGCTTGGCACTTTCGACGCACCGGGAAACTTCTTCACGGTGGACGGGAAGCGCGGCGGTCCGTCTCCCGCGCCGCTCATCGGCCAGCATAACGATGAAATATTGCGCGGCGAGTTGGGCTTGAGCGCAAACGAACTTTCGGCGTTGGCGGCGGAGGGAATAATTTAAAATTCAAAATAAAAAAAAGGGATGGAGATGAGTTTTCTATGCTCTTAAATTTTTAATCTCTCGGGGTTAATTTTTGCATTTTTAATTTTTAATTGAACCGATGGATTCCGTTAATCATATTCTGAAGGGCGTGCGTATCTTGGCTTTCACCACCGGCTATGCGGGTCCCTACGCCGGCAGGTTGCTGGCGAACTACGGCGCAGAGGTAATCAAGATCGAGTCGCGCAAAGGCGGTCTCGACACTTTTCGCCATTACGGCCAGCATAAGGATATTGACGAGGCGCCACGCTTTATCGAGTGCAATCTCGGCGTGCGTTCGCTGGCGATAAATCTCAAGCATCCCACTGGGGCCAAGCTGATTCGCGAGCTCGCCGGCAAATCCGATGCAATATTGCAGAACTTTCGACCTAGGGTATTGGATAAATTGGGATTAGGCGACGATGACTTGAGAAAAGCTAATGCAAAGCTTGTGATCGTGAAGCTCCCCGGTTTCGGCACTGAAGGGCCTAAGAGCAGCTATGGAACCTGGGGTTTCAATCTCACGGCCTTTTCCGGCATCACTTATCTTTGGAATCACCCCGAGCAAGACCGGCCCATCGGTAGTCAGGGAGTCTATCCTGATCATCTGGGATTCGTTTTGGGACCGACGATGATGATCGCGGCGCTGTTAAACAGCCGGCGTACCGGCAAGGGCGTGACCATCGATCTGGCACAGATCGAGGGCACCGCGGCGGTATTAGGCACGACCTATCTGGAAACTTCCGTTAATGGCGACGATCCAAAGCCAAAGGGCAATCACTATGCTTTGGCCGCGCCCCATGGTGTGTACCGATGCCAGGGTGAAGATCGCTGGTGCGTGATTTCGGTGCGCGACGATGGTGAGTGGCGGAGCTTTTGCCGCGTCATCGGCCGGGCTGAATTAGTCAGCGACGGGCGATTTACCAGTCTCCAGTCGCGCTTGAATAACCGCGCCAAGCTTGACGCGATTGTCAAAGAATGGACCGAGGCCCGTCCGGCGGAAGAGGTCATGACCAAGTGCCAAGCGGCGGGCGTACCGGCGAGCGTCGTGCAAACCGGCGCGGATTTGCTGAGAGACCCGCAGTTGCGTCATCGCAATTATTTCTCGCCGTTTACAGAGTCTCTCATCGGTCCTTTTGAGATCCCGCGTAGCGGATTTGTTTTCAAAGGCGTGCCCGAAGATCCGCTCAAGTTGCCCGCTCGGTTTGGCTCGGATAATGAGCAAATTCTCGGCGAACTCCTGGGCTACGACAACGCCACCATCGAGCAGTGGCGCCAGGAAGAAGTATTGACGTAACTCATTCTTGCCGCTGGTTTTAGCCATTGCGGAGGAGCAACCATGCTAACCAAGGTCTCTTCCATAACATTTGCCATAATCTTCATTTTCCAATTCGGCGTGGCAACCGCGCAGGATAGAGTCAGGCTGCGCATCAGCTCGGCGGCCAAAACCCTTGGCTACGGGCCGCTGTGGATCGCTTCGCGCATGGGCTTTTTCGCCAAGCAAGGACTGGATGTCGATGTGGTGGTGATTCGCGCCTCCGATGTCGGCATTCAGGCGCTGGCCGGCGGTTCGTTGGAAATCGCCGGCAGCGCGTCCGATGCGCCAATCGCGGCGATCGAGAAAGGGCTCGATCTGGTCATAGTCGGCGGGATCATCAATGGCTTAACCCAATCGATCATGGCGGCGAAGAAGTTCAAAACTTATAACGATCTGCGCGGCGCGACCTTCGGCGCCATCAGCTTGACCTCGGGGGTGACCTTCGCGTTGCGCCAAGTACTAAAAGTGAAGGGTCTCGAGTTTCCGCGCGATTACAAGTTGCTCGTCATCGGCGGCACGCCGCAAACTTATGCGGCTTTGACCGCTGGTTCAATTGACGCTGCGGCGTTGTCGCTGCCAGTTAATTACGCTGCCGAAGAGCAAGGATTTAACGAGATCGGCCGTTTCGTCGATGTGATTCCCAACTATCAGCTGGCTGCGCTTTCGACCAAGCGGTCGTGGGCGGAGAAAAATCGTTCCGTGCTCATACGGGTCATGCGTGCCATGGCGCAGACCATGCGCTGGATTCACCAGAACAAGGAGCCTGCGGTGGAATATCTCGCCAAAGAGATGAACCTCAAACGCGAACACGCCCGGCGCGGTTGGGAATTCTACACGTCGACGAAAATGTGGCATCCCGACGGCGATCTCAACGTCGATGGCCTGCAGGCGGTGACGCAAATTTATTGGGAACAGACTCAATCTAAAGGCGCCGTGCCGAGCGCGGCGAAGTATATCGATCAAAGTTATCTGCGCGACGCGCTCAAGTAATGGAGCCCACTTCTTGTTTTAGGCGCGTCGTTCGTAGCGGGCTAGAAAGCCCACGCTCCTACTCAAAACTCGAAATCCGAAACGAAGTCAGCAACAGGGCAGCGGGTTCTCGATCAAGTTATACACGTGATCGAAAGTCACGTCGTTGATGCGCGCGAGGATTTTGAAGGTGCGGGGCGGTTCGTTTTTGAGAAAAACCATTAGCGCGGTTTCCACCGGTGGGCAGCCGGCTTTGACGCAGGGGACTTCTTTGACGACGATGGGTGCTTCGGGCGAGAATTCTAGAATAGTTTGCACCCAGTAACGAATTTGATCGAGGGTAAACTTCGACACGTCCTGTTTCTTGCCGTAGGGATCGACGTCGTCCGACGATGACGCCGCGCCATCTTCGGTGGTAATGCAATTCATGAAACCCTGGGTGATTTTCTCTTTGTCCAGGTTTCTGCCGATAAACACCAATCGATTGAGCCGGTCCTCTGCGTCGGCCCAGGCACGACCGGGCCGGCCTTCGAACAGCAAATGCACGCCTTGAAAAACGAATTGATCGGGATCTTTGCGCAGATTCAAGATACCTTTCATGCGCATGATCCGTTCGCCGAATTCTCCGATCAGCTCGCGAAACCACTGGCTGATTTTAACGCCGTCGAGATCGCCGGCGATTTCGATGGCGACGGTTTCGATGTCTTCGGTGTGGGCGTGATGGTGGTCATGCTCGGCCGCTTTGATCTCCAAGTCGAGGCCGCGCAGGTCGAGCACCATGCCTATGTCGATGTCGGAATTTCTCGTCTGGCAGATGCGCGCGGCCCGGTTCAAGTTGCGCAGTTTGTATTCCAGCTCGGGCAGGTCTTCGGGATTGATCAGATCGATCTTGTTGAGCAGCACCATGTCGGCAAAAGCGATCTGCTCCTTGGCTTCTGGCGAATCGTGTAACTGCTGGAAGATATGCTTGGCGTCGACCACGGTGACGACGCCGTTGAGGGCGTACGCACTTTTGATTTGATCGTCGACGAAAAAGCTTTGCACCACCGGCGCGGGGTCAGCGAGACCGGTGGTTTCGATCATCAGGGTGTCGAATTTTTGCCGATGCTCGAGCAGCTGAAACAGGCTGCGCAGTAGGTCGCCGCGGACGCTGCAGCAGATGCAGCCATTGCTCATCTCGACGACTTCCTGGTCGGAGGAGATCAGCAGATGATGGTCGATGCCGACGGCGCCGAACTCGTTGACGATGACGGCGACACGCCGGCCATGGTCGGCGGTGAGAATACGATTCAAAAGGGTGGTTTTGCCGGCGCCTAAAAAGCCCGTGAGCACGGTTACCGGTACGCGTAGATCGTTGTTTTCGGCCATCGCTAAGGTCCTCGTTGTCTTTCTAAAAAATAACAATGGCTTGCCTTTGAGTCAATCGCGCGGCAATTGTATATGTTGTCCACTCACGGAGGGTTGTGCCATGAAACTCAAAGGTAAGGTTGCGTTCATCACAGGATTCGGCTCGGGCCTTGGTCAGGCGATCGCCGTGATGTACGCGAAAGAAGGCGCGGCGGTGGCGGGAACGTCACCGACGGAGTCCAAGGGCCGCGAGACCGTGGCGCTGGTCGAGAAGCTCGGCGGCAAGGCGCTCTTCTGGCCCGGCGATGTGTCGAACTCGGCGCAAATGAAAAACTTGATAGCCGAAACAGTCCGGCAATTGGGCGGCATCGATATCGTCGTCAACAGCGGCGGCGTGCGCACCAACGGCAGCATCACGGACATTTCTGAAGACGACTGGGACCGAACCCTGGATATAAATTTAAAGGGTGCTTTTATAGTTTCTCGCCTGGCGATTCCTGAAATGAAAAAGCGTGGCGGCGGGGTGATCCTGCACATCGCGGCGCGTTCCGGCATGCTCGGCCAAGGCGGCCGAGCCGCCTACTGCGCATCCAAAGGCGGCATGGTCACGCTGACTGAAGCGATGGCGATGGATCACGCCAAGGACAAGATCCGCGTCAACTGCATATGCCCGGGGCCGACGCGCACGCCGATGGTCGACACCTCGACGCCAGAGAAGTTGGCGCGCTATAAGACCAGAGTGCCAATCGGCCGGATCGGCGAGCCAGAAGATGTCGCCAATGCCGCGGTCTATCTCGCGTCGGACGAAGCGTCGATGGTAACCGCGGCGATACTGCCGGTCGACGGTGGCATGAGACTTACGGGATCGTGATAATGGTTGTTAGCAATTTCGGCAGAGGCATCTAACCGCTCAGGGAAGCTCAAATGTTGGACGTTAGGCCGATCGGCATCGAAGATTACGCGGAGCGGTGCAGCAAACCGCTTTCGGCGGTGCATGACAAGTTATGGGTGGAAACCTATTCGAAGATGCACAGCCACAAAATGATGGTCGGACCGCTCGAAGGGCAGTTTCTCAAAATGCTCGCCGCCTTGACCGGGGCCAGGCGGATTCTTGAAATCGGCATGTACACGGGCTACAGCACGTTGGCCTGGGCCGAAGCGTTGCCAAAAGATGGACGGGTCGTCAGCTGCGACATCAATCCGGAAACGGCGGCCATTGCTAAGCGCTATTTCGCCGAGAGTCCCCATGGCCATAAGATCGAAATCAAAGTGGGACCGGCGTTGGAGTCGCTGAAGAAAGTCTGGGGACCTTTCGACATCTGCTTCATCGATGCCGACAAGGAGAATTACGGCGCCTACTACGACCAGTGCATCGAGCTCTCCCGCCCGCGCGGCTTGATCATCCTCGACAATATGCTGTTGGGCGGCAAAGTCTTGGCGCCATCGGACCCGCGCGCCGTCGCGGTCGACGCGCTCAATAAACGTATCCGCAACGACCCGCGCGTCGAAAACGTTCTTTTGCCGGTGCGCGACGGCATCATGCTGGTGCGCAAGCTGTCGTGAAAGGTAAAGATGAGGAGTCAGCTCAATTCCTTACCAAATGATTCTTGCGGGTTTACCGTGAAGATGTTTTGACCTCGAAGGGCACGAAGTTCGGAGTTCTAATCATCCGAACCCTTCGTGTCCTTCGTGGTGAACAAAGCAAACTGAACCTGGCACATTATCCCCACAAAAGCCCGAAGAACCTACCAAATCATGCGCGTTAGCGATTCGGCTTCTTTCTGCCGGCGTGCAGGCGTATGAACAAATCGTAAAACGAGCCCAGGCTGCGTTCTTCGAACTCCGGGTGGCCGGATTGGTTGCGGGCGAGGATCGTGATGCTGAGGTCTTTCTTTTGCAGCTCGATTAAGTCCGCACCTTTTGCGTCGAGATGCGAGCCGACGGTTCGCAGCATGTTGGCCAGACTGTGGAAGTCGGGGAGCCGATCGTTCTTGGACCTTTGCGCTTGTCCCTGACGGTCGAGTTGCTCAATATCCTGCGCCGTGAAAGTCAGCGAGCCACTCATGCCGGCGGCACGGTTGCGCTTCTGCCAGTTGCGTAGCTTGGCGAGCAGCGAGGTTTCTTTTTCCGGTTCGCCTTTGACGATGAAGCGATCCCCTTGGTGTTGGAGCTCGAAAATTTTGATGCGCTGTGCTTCGAGCGACTGGCCGATGGTTCGGAGTTGCCGGTCGTAAGATTTTCTCTCAGCCATAATCACCTCGGATAAACAGCCTCGCCAGGTTGTTCGCGCCGCGCTGCGAGAGATTCGCGTTCATAGCATTCTGCACATTGGCAAACAAGGCCTAACACACCGACTTTCTTGACAATAAATTGGCTGATACGTAAGGTGGAGCGACTCTAATGTCTTTCTCGGGGATGGTTGAAATTCCGCGCTCCTTTCGACGGTGTTCAGGACATGCTTCAGGCGAAGAGAAGGTTCAGGGTGGCAAGGGAGTGACGAACACGGAGAATCTGGATTCCCGCTTTCGCGGGAAAGACGGAAGGGGCATTCGACTTCCAGTCGACATTGTTGAATTGCCTCGGCTTCGAGCCGAGGGTTGTCTAATTAAGGATCGCTTTCGAGGAGGAAATCATGGCACGTCCGGAACGAGTCGGCACTTCACATAGCACTGTGAGTTACCGGGGGCTGCGCGACTGGATCGACCAGGTGGAAAAAATGGGTGAGCTGCTCAAGGTCAACGGCGCGCATTGGGACCGTGAGATGGGATCAATCACGCAGATGCTCACGGAGGGCGGCAAGGGCAAAGCGCCGGCAATCGTGTTCGACGACGTTCCCGGCTATCCGAAAGGCTACCGCACACTGTACGGTCAATTCTCGACCATCAAGCGCGTCGCGCTGACCCTCGGCTTGCCGCTCGAATACGAACATAAAGCCGACATTGTCAAAGCCTACCATCACGTCATGACCGACATGAAATTGCTCAAGCCGAAGATGGTCAAGACCGGGCCGATCTTCGAAAACGTCTTGGAAGGTGACAAAGTCGACGTGCTCAAATTGCCGGTGCCGATTCACCACCAGGCCGATACGCACCGCTACGTCGGCACCGCCGACATGTGCATCACCAAAGATCCCGACGCCGACTGGTACAACTTCGGCGCCTATCGCTGCGAAGTGTACGACGAGAAAACCATCGGCTGCCAGATCACCGAAGGCAAGCATGGGCGCATCCATCGCGACAAATATTTCGAGCGCGGCCAGAGCTGCAAGTTCGCCATCGTTTGCGGCCAAGATCCGCTGCTCTACATGCTTTCCGCCAGTCCGCTGCCTTCGGGAGTTTCTGAGTACGACTTCGCCGGCGGTATTCGCGGTGAACCTGTAGAAGTGGTGAAGGGACCGTTCACGGGATTCCCAATTCCGGCTGACGCGGAAATTGTCATCGAAGGCGAAGCCGTGCCGGGACAGAGCAAACCCGAAGGGCCGTTTGGCGAGTGGATGGGGTACTATTCCGACGACGTCGTGCCGCGGCCCTACTTAAACGTTAAGACGGTCATGTATCGCAACAATCCGATACTCACTTGCGCGCCGCAGCACAAGCCGGTGGACGAAACCGGGCTGTTAAAAGGCATCGCCGGCGCGGCGGAAATTTGGAATGCGCTGGAAGCCTGCGGCTTGCCCGAGATTCTCGGCGTGTGGAATCACGAGGGCGCACCGGCGACTCGCTTCACGGCGATTCAAATCCGACAACGCTATCCCGGCCACGCGCGCAATGTTTTACACGTCGCGTCGAACTGCATGGCGGGCGCTTACAACGGCAAATGGACTGTAGTGGTCGACGACGATGTCGATTGCTCGGATATCGATCAAGTGCTCTGGGCCATGGGCACGCGCTTCGATCCACTGACCGATATCGATCTCGTCCAGAAAGCGTGGTCGTCGGGCCGCGATCCGATGTTCTTGCCGGGCAACTTTAACAACCGCATCCTGATCGATGCCTGCCAGCCGTATAATCGAAAATTGCGCGGCGAGTTTCCTAAAGTCGTCGAGGTGCCGGAGAACATGCGCCAACAATTGAAGGCGAAGTTTCCGCAAATTTTCAAATAAACTTGTTCCAATCGTTCCAATGGTTCCAGAGGTTCCAATAGTAGGATTCGGAGCCTGCGAACGGTTGGAACGACTGGAACTACTGGAACGATTGGAACTAACCCTATGGTTTTTACAAGTTGGCGTGGCGTGGTCGGCGTGGTCAAACCTACGCATCGGCCGGGATCGTTGGAAGAATTTATCCGCTTACTGCCCGAGGGCGTCGGCGTCGTGCCGGTGTATTTGAATTTTCAACGCGGGACGGAGGATGAGTTTCGCGCCGCGCTTAACGCCGTGCACGAGAAAGTCGGCGAGCTCGCCAAGGAAGGCGTTGACTTGATTCATCCCGAAGGTGCGCCGCCGTTCATGGTGCACGGCTTCAAGGGTGAAGAGAAGATCGTCAAAGACTGGGAATCGGAGTTCAAGACTCCCATTGTTACTGCGGCACAGACTCAGGTTGAAGCGCTGCGGGCATTGGGAATCAAGAAATTCGTCGGCGTGACTTACTTCGTTGGCAGCATTAACGACATGTTCACCCGCTACTTTCAGGAAGCGGGCTTCGAAGTGTTGGCGATGGAGGGGATGAAAGTCGACTTCGCCGATGTGGGTCGCTTAGCGTCGACGGAAATTTACGCACACACACGCCAAGCGTTTCTCAAACATCCCGGCGCCGACGGCATCTACATGCTCGGCACCGGCTGGCGCTGCTTGGATATCGTTCACTTGCTCGAAGAAGACTTGCAGGTGCCTGTGGTCCATGCCGTTCCGGCGCGGGTGTGGGCGGTCCAGAAGCGGCTGCACATTCGGCAGAAATTAAAAGGATTCGGCAAGCTGCTCGAAGAGATGCCGTAGCGTCTCGGGTGCCAAATCAACGAGTAACCACCACGAGACTATGACGTTACGTCAAGAGACGTAGAGTACTATTAGTAATGAGATTGCTGTGCTTATTGCTCTGGACGACGAAATTCACCCAACGTTATGCTTCCACCTTGAGAGTATTGTCCGCTCAATGATTTCAGATCTGCCGACTGTTTGTAAACTAACGCGGCTCCATTTGGGGTTTTGAACTACAAAAGGCCTTCTGGGGAAATAGTTGCTTTTGCTCGGACAAAGCCGGGCTTTTGTATTCCCCAACTCGGCTGAACTCCCCAGCTATATACTACTGATGCGGAGGAACCATCGATCCGCTCAACGACTAAGGTGTGTGCGAGTGCTCCCCCCCAAAAGCCCACCCAGGTCCCAGACAGAGCAGCATTGGTTTTCGATACTTGAGCATCAGGAGGCGTAATTTTCAGATCTAATGGTAGTGGGGTGGAAACTGTTGCTGGTACCGCGCAGCTGCTAATGATCAATGCAAGAGAGCAATAGGCAAAAATTCTTGAAAACATTGCGTCCTCCGGTTCGCGGTTATTGAATAATCAAGCCAACTTGTGCCGTCTATCAATTGACGTCCTGTTTTGCAATACTTTCCAAACTGAAACAGCGTCAATGAAGTTTCGGAAACGATCAAATTTTCATTTGAATGCACCTTGAGTATTGCTGCTGGCGAATAGGATTGAACAGCGGCGGATGACTGAAAGACGACCTTGATATTTTCAACTCATGATGGGATTGTTGCAGGCGAGACGCGAAGAATAACGCCGCTACGTCGCAAGGGTTTAGAACCGTCCTTCCTTCTCCAGCTTCCTAACAAACCGATCGTCGACCAAGTCTTCGGCCTTGAGCTTGCGGATTTTTTCGTTGGTCTGGCCGAGTAGGCGAATGACGTTGCGCACGCCATCGACGCGTGGGTAAATTTTGCGGTCGTAGATGTTCGCCAAGGTGTCGTAGCCTTCGGTGGCTTGTTCGACACTTTTCAACCGCAGCCCTTTCATCAAACTCTTGAGCACCGCAGGCTTGTTTTCAGGCGCGGCGACAAAGTGTAGCGACTCGACCACACCGCGCAACACGTTCTCGACAATTTCTGGGTTGCTGTTGATGAATCGGCGCGTTGTTAAGATACCCGTGCTTTGAAACGGGATCGGCAGCTTGCTGAGATCGCCGAGGTTGGTAAAGCCCTTGGCAACCAGCGGCGCGGAGAAGGTATAGCCCAAGTGCGTCGCCGCCACTGATTCATTGAACAGCGCCTGGCTGCGCACCGACTCGTCGCCGAGAATGCGAAAGCTGATGCCATCGCGTTTGGCGTCGATCCCCCAGTATTCGAGCGCCAGGGTCGTGAACATCCAGCTGCCACCACTGGCGCTCGTTACCGCGATGGGTTTGCCTTTGAGATCAGCCGGAGTTTTGATTTTCGGCGTGGCCATGATGTTGCCGATCAGTTTGTTGATGATGCCGGCGACATAGACCAAGTCCATGCCTTCGGCAGCAGAGCCTAGCGTTGCTCCGGTCGCTGAGCCGGAATGAAACTGCGATTCTCCCGACGCCATGGCGGCCATCCCGACCGGGCCGCTTCGAACGGTGACAAAGGTCAGGTCAATGCCGTAGCGGCGAAAGATACCGAGGTCCTGGGCCACATACATGGCCGCTTCCCGTTCGCTGAACGAGCCGCTGGTCATGACCACTTTGGTGAGAGTTTGCGCGCCATGGCCGGCGGTTACGACGGCGAGCAAAAGCAGGTTTAGCGATAAAAACAGCGTGAATCTGGCTCTCATGGATGTCCTCCGAGTGCCGACAGTAAAGAAAACGGCTGCCAGGGTCAAGGCGAAATTCCTTTATGACCGCGGCCATGCTATAACTCGATGAAAAGCCAACCTATCCGTTGACGAGTCTGTAGCCAATATGATTCTTGAAGCCGAGAAATTTCGCAATTTCGAACATGCCGGTTGGGAGAATATTCCCACGGGCTATCACCAAGCATTCGGTAGCGTGACGACGCAAGCGATCGAGCCGTTGCTCGACGCGGTGCGGCTCAAGAAGGGCATGAGCTTTCTCGATATCGCCAGCGGGCCCGGTTACGTCGCTTCGGCGGCGGCGAAACGGGGCGCGGCCGTGCTGGGCGTCGACTTTTCCGCGGCGATGGTGGCGCAGGCGAAGCAACTTCATGGCGATGTCGAGTTTCGCGAGGGCGACGCGGAACAACTGCCGCTCGGCAACGGTTTGTTCGATGCGGCGGCGATGAATTTCGGGATACTTCACCTCGGCCAGCCCGAGCTTGCGCTGGTGGAAGCGCATCGCGTGTTGCGCTCCGGTGGACGCTTTGCGTTTTCGGTCTGGTGCAAACCGGAAGAGACCATCGGTTTCGCCATTGTGCTGCGCGCTGTCGATCTGCACGGCGAGCCCCGCGTCGAGTTGCCCGAAGGGCCGCCGTTTTTTCGCTACAGCGATCCCGATGAATGCACCCGCGGCTTGCTCGTGGCCGGATTCGAATCGCCAAGCCTGACGAAAGTTGCCCAGATTTGGCGTTTGCCAGCAGGTGATGGATTGTTTAACGCGATGAAAGACAGCACGGTGCGCACTGCGGGCTTGTTGCGCGCGCAGAAGCCGACGGTGTTGAGCAAAATTCGTCAAGAAATGCGCTTGGCGCTGGCGCCATACATCAAAGGCGATGTTGTTGAGCTACCGATGCCGGCGTGGATCGCGTCGGGGACTAAACCTTAAATTAAACTCGTTCAATCGCTTCGCTCCGTTCAAGTCGTTCAAAACGTTCAAATCGTTTTTCGGAGGTGATGCCTTCGATGCGGAGGGTCAGCACCGGATATCGATTTGAACGGCTTGAACGTTTTGAACTATTGGAACGTGTTCTTACGTTTATGGCCCGTGGTGGGTTGCTAGCGGGCTGCTGTCGGCCAGCTCCATCAGCTTTCTCGCTAACTGTTCAGTAAGTTCGCGCCGTACTTTCTGGACTCCCGCTTCGTTCCACAGATTGTTTAATTCATGGGGGTCTTCGGCGAAGTCGTAGATCTCGCCCCAATCGGCGTCTTGGTAGATCGTCAAGCGATGATTTTTCGTGATGAGACTACGCGCTCGGAAGTTGTTTTTGAAACCCATATAGCCGCGCCGTTGGTGCTCTTCGATGACCAGCGCGTCGTGGCCGGTCTCACCGCCATTGGCGGCGCCCAGGAGGCTTTTGCCTTGCATGCCGTTATGTCCCGCCAGGCGGGCGCGGTCGAGGATCGTGCTGGCGATGTCGAGGGTGCCGAACAGGCCGCTGTTGATCAAGCCTTCATTTTCGACGCTCGGGTCGTGCCAGATAAATGGCACTCGCACCAGGCCGCGATAGTGCAGCGCGCCTTTTAACAACAATTGATGGTCGCCCATGAAGTCGCCGTGGTCGCTGGTAAAGATCACGATCGTCTCGTGATCGAGGCGGAGGGTTCTGAGCCAGCCCAGGATGCTGCCGATGGCGTCGTCGATCATGGTGATCATACCGTAGGTCAGAGCTGTGGCTTCGCGCACTTCCCGTTCGCTAATGGCGAAGGTGCGCTGGCCGTCACGGTTGGCTTGCTTAGCCGTGCGTTCGTCATAAAGTTTTTGCAGGTGCGGCGTGATCGGGCGCTCGCCCGCGTTGAAAGACGGCGGCAAGGTAATCTCCTCGGGAGCGTACATGTCCCAGTAACGCCCCGGTGGTGTAAAGGGATGATGCGGATCGGGAAAGGAGCACTGGAGAAAAAAGGGCTTAGTGCGGTCGCTACGCGAATAGTTTTCTAGAAATTTAATCGTGCTCTCGGCGACGAAGGCGGTTGGATAAAGCTCTTCGGGAACCCGCGTGCGCCAAGCTTGGGGCGCGATGTAGCTGTTGCCCGGCAGCTGGTTCTTCGCACCGCGCAGTGAAGCTGGATCGGCGTGGCGTTGTTTGAGCCAGCGGAAGTAATGGCCGACGATCTCATCGCCGTGGCCAACCGCGAGATCGACCTGGCTAAAGCCGTAATAGGGCAGCGTCAACTCGAACTCCGGATCGTTCTGCCAAGTCGAGCGCAGCTCCTGGTCGTAGCGACCGTGGCCCGACCAAGTTCGGTCAGCTTCGCGCAAATGAGCCGGCGGCTGAATCTTGTTTGGGTCCGGCTCCGGCATACCGATGGTCGGTGGATTGCCGCTGATACTTTGCAGATGGCACTTGCCGATGAGCGCGGTGTGGTAACCAGCCGCGCGCATAATCTCGACGAAGGTGGTCGCATTGAGCGACAGCGGGATGCCATTTTGTCGCGCGCCGTGGAGTGACGGCATGCGGCCGGTCATGAGAGTGGCGCGGTTGGGCATGCAGATCGGCGTGGCGACATAGAAATTTTCAAAGCGCGCGCCGCTTGCCGCGAGCCGGTCGATGTTAGGCGTCTTGACGATCGGGTTGCCGTAGCAGCCGAGGTGATCGGCGCGATGCTGGTCGGTGATGATTAAAAGAAAGTTGGGCTGCTTGTCCATGATGAATCCGCCTTTCCAGCAGACCCTTAGCATAGTAAGCGGAGCGATGTAATCAATCGAATTCGCGAGCGGGGTTTAAACCCCGCTCGCGACCAAAGGGGATGCTCGCTCCCTTTGGAAACCCCATTTAATTGTGCCCGCCTCGAGAGGCGGGGTTTACTTAGAATCAAATTTGCTATCCGGGGAAAATCATTTGCTGGTTCACGGGTCCTGTAGTAAAAGCGGGCGAGAGGAAAGTGCGCATGATCGATTCGGCCGTGGTCATCCCAGTCCATCGCACCAGCGACGGCGAGCTGCATATCCTGATGATCCTACGTAATCCTGGTGGAGCGCACGGCGGTCAGATCGCGTTTCCGGGCGGCAAGCACGATCCTGAAGACGAGACGATGCTCGATACGGCGTTGCGCGAGCTGCGCGAGGAGATTGGCTTGAGCGTGCCGCGTCAAGACGTGCTCGCCGAGCTACCGATGGAACTGACGCGCACGACCGGCTATCGGGTGTTTCCATATTTAGCGCGAATCACGCTCCCCGATCGGTGGCAAATCGCCGAGCGCGAGATCGCCGCGCTACTCGATGTGAAACTTAGCGATCTCACACGCCCAGGTGTCCACGACAAGATGATCGACCGCTTTCCCACTTGGCCGAAGGCGGAGCAAGTTTCATTTTATCAGGTCGGCGCACATCGCTTGTGGGGCCTCTCGTATCGAATCTTGCATCCCATCATTCCCCGGCTGGTGGCGGGAGAGTGGGATGTGTAAAGAGAAAATTGGTAAGTGGTTAGGGGTGAAGGGTGAGGCGTTTTTCCCTCCGAAACCCTTTACCGTTTACCCCTGACCCCCTTACGCTTGTGCGTGCCGAGCGAGGAAACAGTCAAACATTACCAAGTAGAACCCTGATCAAAAAAGGAGACTAGCAATGGACTTTAGTTTACAACCGGAAACGCCGGAGATCAGCGCATTTCGCAAAGAAGTGCGTGAGTGGCTGGGCGAAAACATGAAGGGCAGCGAACACCTGCGCTGGTCGGGGATCTGGTCGACGCGAGAAAATGCCGAAGAGTATAAGTTTCGCCGCGAGTTGGCGCGTAAGTTAGGCGAGAAAAAGTGGCTGTTTCCCACTTATCCAGTGAAATATGGCGGTGCGGGCTTGAGCCTCGATCACCAGTTCGTGCTCGAAACCGAAATCGATCGTTATGGCCTGCCGTTGGGGTCGATATTCTACACCCTGGCCCGATTGGTGGCGCCGGCGCTGATGAAGTTTGGCACCGAGGAGCAAAAGATGGAATTCTTGCCGCCGATGATGCGCGGCGAGTTAGCGGTTTGGCAAGTTCTTACCGAGCCGCAGGGTGGTAGCGATGTCGCTAATTGCCAGACAAAGGCAATTCGCGACGGCGATGACTATGTCGTGACTGGTCAGAAAATCATGGTCGGCCACCATCTGCCGCCCGACTTTCTCTGGACATTTGTCTGCACCAATCCCTCCGGCAAGCGTCACGAAAACTTGGGTTGGCTGTATATTCCAGCCAAGCTTCCCGGTATCACGATCCAGCATTTGCATCTAATGATGGGCATCAAAAATGCCGTGTTCTTTGATAACGTGCGCGTGCCGGCGAAATATCTCGTCGGCGGCGAGAACAACGGCTGGAAAGTTGCCAACAGTTACCTCGAGCTCGAACATGGCGGCGGCGGCAGCGTAGCGGAGAATCCGTTGTTCAAACGGCTTATTGCGCACTGCCAAAAAACCGAATTTGACGGTGCAAGCCTGATGGAGGATCAGGATGTCAGGGACCAACTTGCGGATATGCTCATCGATCTCGATGTCCAGCGATTGATGGGCCTGCGCAATTTCTGGCATCGCTATGTGCGCGAGCCACATTCCTACGGCGGGCCGCAGTATCTTTACTTTCAGCGCATGGTGCGGCTGCGCAACTCCGAACGGGTGCAGCGAATCCTCGGTTACGACGCCCTGGCGCCGGACGATTCGGTGCATGAGGTCGCCGATTTCGAATACACGGTGCGCAGCGGGCCGGGTTGGCTTCACGGCGGTGGCACTCTCGATACCGACCGCTTGATCATCGCGCGCCGCATGGGTCTAGGCCGTCCGTCTCAAGAAGCAGCGCCGACAACGGTTTAGGAACTGGAAGAATTTTATCGCAAAAAACGCAGAGTACGCAAAGACGATTTGGATTTGTAGGGGGCAACCCCCTCGGGTTGCCCTGTCCGGGCGTGCCTTGCGCGGCGAAGGAACAGGAGACTGAGTCATGGATCTAAAATTAAACGATGACCAGAACATGTTGAAGAAAGTCGCGTCGGACTTTTTGAAGACCGAGGCGCCGTCTTATGTGATCACCGAGTGGTATCAGAAGAAAATTGCGTTTATTCCCGAGCTATATAAGAAGACGGCGGATGTCGGTTGGTTGGGAATGATTCTGCCGGACGAATTTGGCGGCGGCGGCACGTCATGCACCGACTGTGCGGTAGTTTTTGAAGAGCTCGGCCGAGGTCCGTTACCCGGTCCGTTTTTTTCTTGCGGCGTGTTGGCCGCGCAACTGATCATGGAAGGTGGCTCCGAGGCGCAGAAGAAATCCTGGTTACCTAAGATTTGCGACGGCAGCGCCGTTGTGGTTCCGGCGATCTCTGACGACCCGATACAATGGGGTCCACGTTCGGTGCAAACTCGCGCGACCAAGACCGGCGGCGGTATCACCTTGAACGGCGCCAAGCGTTACGTTCACGATGGCGAAGCGGCCAGCCATTTCATCTGCGCGGCACGCACTGAAAGCGGCGCCGTCCTGTTGGCGTTGGTCGAGCGCAAAGCGCCCGGGGTTTCGGTCAAACCGGTTTTCGGCTTCATGATCGGCGCGTCGGAAGTGCGCTTCAGCAACGTCGCCGTTGGCGCTGACTCGGTGATCGGTTCGGTGGACGCCGGCTGGCCGGTCATTGAAACCGCGCTCGCAAGGGTATTACCGATCTTTTGCGCCTACAAAGTCGGCGCCTGTCAGGAAATTTTCGAGATGACCAATGAGTACACGCGCACCCGCGTGGTGTTTGGTCAGCCCATCGGGCGCTTTCAGCGGGTGCAAGACCACTGCGTCGATATCTCGATCCACCTCGACGGTGCGCGTTGGATTACCTATGAGACGCTGTGGAAGATTGATTCTGGAATCGAAGCGACGGCGAACGTCCACCAAGCCAAGGCCGTAGCTAGCGAAGCTTACTATCAGACATGCAATTTTTCCCATATGGTCTTCGCCGGACCTGGCACCGATTACAAGCATCCCCTGATGGCACACAGCGTGCTGGCCCATTCACTGTATCAGTATTTGGGCACGCCGCTTTATCACAAACGAGCCATGGTGGATGCGTTGTATCCATGGAAGGCTAAACGAACGGGTTAGGGGTGACCCGTGAGTGGTAAGCGTTAGGAGACCAGAGCGAGCGTGCGTATTGGATTTGCGCTTTCAAATATAAGGACACCTTCGCCGACGGCAGCGGCGCGAAATATTACGGCTTCGAGAAATTCATTCGGGAAAAAGGGCTGAACACCAAAAAAGAGTCCGTCATTCTAGCGCTCCTCGCCACCATCGGGTCGAACTTTACGAAAATTACTTCGCCTTACTCTTCTGTAAGCTGTTTGATCCTAAAGCTCCCGTGCGGAGCAGTCTTCGATACTCCATACCCGTTGCTCTTAGTCGCCGCGTCGCGGCCCGTTGCCGACTAGATTATGTCGCCCAGGTCGCCACTCATTTGATACCCGTTCGTTTGGGCATCAAGTTGCTCCTATGCTGTCCGTGGCATTTCGATTGCTTGAAAAAGGTGATTCGGAGTCACCCTATTCAAGAAAGTGGAATGGAACAAGAGTTAGTTACGCGGAAGGAACAAAAACATGAGTAAAAACAAACCAACATTTTATTCATTTTTGAGTGCCATCATTTTCCTCTTTGTCCTACCTTTTGGTTTGGAAGCCACAACTTTTTCTAACCTCGACCCCATTTCGATCCCAGCCTCTGGGACGGAGGGGATCGCGAACCCCTATCCATCCATCATTAACGTTTCCGGCATGAACGGCGCGATCACCGACATCAACGTCACTATCAACGGCCTCAGTCATACTTTTCCAGACGATATTGACATCCTTCTCGTAGGGCCGGGCGGACAAAAGATTATTTTGCTGTCAGATGCAGGGGGTCCCGGTGATGTCGTGAACATTACCATGACTTTTGACGATGAGGCTGCTTCTTCTCCGTTGAACGGCCAATTTCTTGTGAGTGGATCATTCACGCCCAGCAATTACACTGGCAATGGCGGTCCGATTGATGTCTTTCCCGCCCCTGCCCCGGTGGGATCCTACGGTTCTCTTTTGTCAATATTCGACGGAATAGCCCCCAATGGAAACTGGAGCTTGTTTGTATTCGACGATGAAGGGCAGGACGTAGGCAGGATCGCCAACGGCTGGAGCCTCGAGATCGCTACCGCGGTTGCCGAGCCGTCGACGTTCGTGCTACTCGGAGCAGGCCTTTTGGGTTTAGCGGCGCGAAAAAGAAAAGACAAGCGCTAGATTTCGCGTTTACTAACAGAACTCTTATTCGCGAAAAGCCGGCAGCTACGATGGTAGCTGCCGGCTTTTTTGTTGATCGTAAAGACCACTGCCAGGCGACGTTTAGCCCTCTGTGCTACGAGCGGTCAGAATTTCACAAAAATGTCTTTGGCTTCTTCACCCGTCAACTGTTTAATCGTCGAGATCCGGTCGCTAAACTCTTTTAGCGTACCCAGCGAAGCTGGGCCCATATCGATTAAGATTGAAAAGAGCGAGAAGCCGAGCTTTTCCTTTTCTTCGCGAAACGCTTGAGCCCACTGCGGGTCGACTTGGCATTCGCCGTCGGTGATAAAGATGATGTCTCCCTTTTTGAAGCGGGACTCGCGCAGGCAATCGAGCGCGGCGTCGAGGGGCGTTTGAAAGTCGGTGCCGCCGCCGGGGAAGTATTCGGCTAGGTCCATAATCGTTTTCGTTTCGACTTCATAGCGGTCGCGCGGGTTCATGTCGAGGACTTGTAGGGGCGTGTCTGCCGAAGAAAAGCAGATCGAGCGGAACAGGCGGCGCTGTTTGCGAGCGATTTCTAATAAGGTAAGCGTCACCGCTTTGGACCAGATCTCTTTGTCACCGGACATGGACGAACTGCCGTCGAGGCAGACGATCATCGGTCCTTTGCCTTTCTCTTCGATGCCGCGAAGCGAGTATTGGATCAATTCCTGATCGAGAAATCGTCGGTAGAAATCTTTGCGCAGCACCGCATGGTGTAGCGTCAACATCTCATGCGGCAGCAGGCGGTGCAGCGCGTCGCCTTGCTCGACTTCGAGTAGCTCTTCGCTGGAGCGCTCGAACACTTTCTTGCGCAGCGCCTGGGCGTGGAACTTCATGCGCCCGACCATGCGCGCGAGCTTTTTTAACTTCTCGTTGCCAGCCAAGCGGCGACCCAGCTCGAGTTTCTGCCCTGGCGGCGATTTCTGTCCAGTACCGATGGTGTTGCCCCAAGTCTCGGCCTCCTCGGTGGCATCTTCGAGCTCCTGCGCCACTTTGATCGCTTCGGCTTGGAGGCGATTGGTCGCTTGAGCTTCGAGCTGCTTGAGGTCGTCTTTGAGCTGGTTAGTTTTGTGCCGCAGCAGCGCTTCGGCGCCCTGAACTTCACCGCCCATTTTTTCCTTGGCCTTTTGCAGCGCTTTTTTGCCCGCTTCCGAAAGTTGATCCTCAGGAATCGTGTCGGCGTTGTCGTATTCTTCGAGTTTCTGACCGACGATCTCTTCTTGTTTCTGGATATCCCAGAGATCGCGCAGGTCGCGCCGGGTGAGGAACTTCTCCTCGCGTACCAGCGTCAGCAGCCGCTCACCGAGGATTAACGTCGAGAGACCGGCGTGGGCTTCGTTCAATAACGTCTGCTCACGGAGAAATTCATACTGGGCGCCGTTGTGGACGGCATGAAGAAAGTTTTGATTGAGCAGCGCGCTGGGGAGAACTTGGGCGTGTGCGTGGTAACTGATGTTGTACTTAAACAGCAGACAAAAAATATCTTGGAGCAGCGACCCGAAGTGGGGCAGCAGGTTGGAGCCAGCCGACTCTAGTTCCCGCAGCGACGGCGCTTCGGCGCGGAGATGTTCCCAGACGCGTCGGTCGTAGGCGTCGTGTTCGATCCAGAAAGTATTTTTCGGCAGGGGTTGAAAAACCCGTTTGGCTGGCGCTTTTTGGGGACGCCGTGGCGCCATCAAAAATGCTCCAGCATCTCTTTTTGCAACTGCTCGATTTCGCCGCGAACAGAATTCACCCGATCGAGCGGCCGGCCCATGCGTTGGGCTTTTTCCATGATCTGGTCGACCTTGGTCATGATGTTTCTAAGTTTGGTATGATACTCGATTAGCGCGCGGGCTCGCTCGTCGCTGGTGCGGCCCGGTTGAAGTGCGGCTTCGCGAATTTCACGGGACTCGTAAAGCAACTCCGTGATCTCTTCTTCGTATCCGAGCAGCAGCCCGCGGATCGTAGCGCGAACCTGTTCGTGCTCGGCGGGATCGCGCCACAGGACATGCTCGAGGAAAAACAGGTGCTTCTCGTAAACATCCTTTTCGCCGTCGAGGTAGGCATGGGCTTGCAGGAGCGCCAGTGATTGGCGGTAGCGGCGGTCGGACGCCTGGATGTTTTTCTTATTTAATTCGCGCCGAATATCGGCGATGCCGCGGTAGACATGAGAGGGGATCGCAACCGCCCCGGCTTGGTGCTGTAGCTCGGTCAATTCGGCGAGCGTCAGGATGGTTCGTTCCGCTGCCTTCTGCGACTCGAGCATGCGCAGAAAGCGGAAATCTTCAGCGATGTAGCCAACCACGAAGCGAACGAGAAACCGATCATAGAGCGCGGTCAGCTCTTCCTCTTCCGGTAGTTCGTTGCTGGCACCGAAGAGCGTGAGCAGGGGGACTTTGACTATTTCTTTGCCGTTATGAAACAGTCGCTCGTTGATCAGCGTCAGGATCGAATTCAATATCGACGAGTTTGCCTTGAAGATTTCGTCTAGGAAGGCGATGTGGGCTTCCGGCAGTTTTCGGTTAGTCACCCGACGGTAGTCATCCTGTTCCAATGCTTTCAAACTCACCGCGCCGAAAATCTCTTCGGGCGTGGTGAAGCGGGTCAGCAGCCACTGAAAATAATTAGCCCCCTCAATGCGCCGGCAGAGCTCGTCGGCGAGCATCGATTTGGCCGTGCCCGGCGGGCCGATGATCAGCAGGTGGTGCGCCGACAGGAGAGCGGCGAGCGCGCCGTCGATCAAGTCGGCGCGCTCGAGAAATTGCTGTTTAAGCTCTTCGCGGATTTTCTTAAGCTTATCTTGCGGAGTCATAGACAATGGTTTTTTTTAGATTAGCAGAGGACCCATGCCGAGACAATCATTAGACATTTCCCGCACTTTTGGATATTGAGGATGTACTACTGGGACGGGAGGATCGTTTCGATGCAGAGACATCTGATTGCGGTTATATTTCAACTGTGTTCGATGCTCTTCTTGGCCGCGCCGCTTTGGGCCCAGGACGCCAAACTGATCGAAGCGGCGAAGAAGGAAGGCGGCAAGGTCGTTGTTTATGGTTCCATCGAGAGCGACACCATGGATTTGATCGGCGCAGCGTTCAAAAAAAGGACCGGTCTCGACCTCGAGTTCTGGCGCGCGGCGTCGACCAAGGTTATGGACCGCGTGCTCAGCGAAACTCGCACGGGGAAGCCGCTTTACGACGTCGTGCTGACGACCACACCGCCAATGGAATTCATGTTCAACGAGCGCGGTTTGTCCAAATATGACTCGCCATCCGCCAAATTCTTTCCCAAGGAAGTCATTCACGCCAACCTGGGGCCACAGTATCGAAACGCGGTGATCGGTATTCTTTACCACTCGGGAATTATCAAGCCAGCGGACGCGCCGAAGTCCTTGGAGGATTTGCTCAAGCCGCAATACCGCGGCAAACTCGTCATGCCCGACGCCAGCCTGCACACGACCACGGCACAGTGGTTGGCGAGCTTGCATAAAGTCATGGGCAGCAAGGAACGCGCGGACAAATTCATCCGCGACTTGGCCGCGACTAAACCTCTGCTGGTCGATTCGTTGACGCCGGCCGGCGAGCGAGTCACCACGGGCGAGACGCCCATCGGCATCGGGTTTCTTAAAAACGTCGTCTTCTACGGCCAAAAGGGCGTGCCGATCGACTACGTGCGGCTCGGTAAGTTCATGGGCGATGGCCAAGCCGTGGCCCTCGCAGCGAAGCCCGTTCATCCAAGCGCCGGAAAAGCGTTCATCGACTATTTCATTGGTGAAGAGGGGCTCAAAATCATGGCTGGCATCGGCGAATTCGTCACCCGCAAAGGCATCTATCCGCCGATCCCTGATGCGGACAAGATCGAGCTGGTTGAGATGATCGACATGGATAAGAAGACTTACGCGGAAAAGATGGCGGAGTATAAAAAGATTTTCTTGCAAAACTGACTGAGCAGGGGTTCAAGCCGTTCAAGACGTTCAAGTCGTATTATGAAAAGATCGTGGAGGGCTTCGTGGTCGACGGCGAGTGGGATGTCATACTGATTGGTGCCGGGCAAAACAACTTTGCTCTAGGAACCTATCTCGGCATGGCCGGCTTGAAAACCGTGATTTGCGAGAGCCGGTTGGAGAACGGGGGACGGCTCGCCAGTGAAGAGATCACTCGGCCCGGCTACTGGCATAACACCCTCGTCTACTATCAAGACAACCGCGAAGTCTCGCCGATCTGGCGAGATCTCAACTGGGACGACGGTCATCACGCCGAGTTTGTTGCGCCGCCGGTGGTGAGTTCGCTGCTGCTGGCGGACGGCCGCTCGGTGTCGCACCACCAATCGCTCGCGACCACGGTGGCTTCGATTCAAGCCTTATCGACTAAAGACGGCGAGACTTGGCGTGAGATTCACAATCGCTATCATCAGCTGATTCGGGATTATCTAATTCCTTACTATTATCAAACGCCGCAGAATGGCCGTGCGATTCTACTAAAATTAGATGGCGCGCCGGCGGGCAATGACTTCAAGCGGCTCTGGCAGATGACGCCTAGCCAAGTCGTCAATGAAATTTTCGAAAACGACGCGGTGAAGACGCTGGTGCTGTCGCAGATGGCGATACCGCGCGGGGTTGGAATCGATTACGCTGGCGGTGGTGTTGAGGTTTTGAAGGTGATCGCCGGCGACGAGAAGCCGGAGCTGGCGCGCGGCGGCTCCCATTCGATCGCCCAGGTCTTGCAGCGCGCTTACGTGCATCACGGTGGCCAAATACGCGCCGTGCATCACGTCGAAAAGATTCTCGTCGAAGGATGCCGCGCCGTCGGCGTCCGTTTGCGCGACGGGCGTGAGTGGAAAGCTAAGTTAGCGGTGGTTTCGAACAGCGATCCCTATTCCACGTTTGTTGAAATGGTCGGCGAGGATTTTCTGCCGCGGACGTTTGTCGAGCAGGTAAAAGAGATCCAGGTCGATGAGTTTTCTTACTTCCAGGTTCATGTCGCTTTGAGAGCGCCGGTGCGTTACGCGCTGCACGAGGCCAACGATCCGGCCGTCGGCCAAGCGATGAACGTGAACTTCGGGCCAGAGAAGCCAGCGGATATCGAACAGATGTGGGACGAGATTCGCGCCGGCGAGTTTCCCGATCATGCTTGCATGCATGCGATCTGTCCAACGGCATTTGATCCGCTCCAAGCGCCGCGCGGGAAACATGCCGCGTCGGTGTTCGTCCCGGTGCCGTTTCAGTTGAAGGGTAAACGGCCTGAAGATTGGGTGAAGCTCAAGAATGGGTTCATGGACGGGGTGTTAAAAATCTGGCGCCGCTACGTGACCAACCTCACCGACGACAATATCGAGATGAAAGTCGCGATGGATCCGTTTTATATATCAGGGCGCTGGCCGAACATGCGGCGCGGTTCAGTCTGGGTCGCGCGCAAGATTCCAACCCAAATGGGTGAGCAGCGACCGATCGAGCAGATCTCCGATTACCGAACGCCGATCGCAGGGCTCTATCAAGTGGGAGCGGCGATGCATCCGGCCGATGCAGTCATCGCGGGGTCGGGTTACAACTGCTGGCGGATTATGAAAGAAGATTTGAAGCTGTAGAGGATTCTTGATCGATTGGAACGACTGGAACTATTGAAACCTTTGGAACGGGCTTGGTTCCAATCGTTCCAGAGGTTCCAAAGGTTCCACTCGTAAGTGAAAAGAATAGTTATGGCGAAAATACTAGAGTACGACGGCGTGATAATTGGCGCGGGGCACAACGGCATGATTTGCGCCGGTTATTTAGCGAAGTGCGGTCAGAAGATCATGGTCGTCGAGAAGAATATGGAAGTCGGCGGTGGGCTCGATTCGCATGAAGACCGTAACTATCCCGGTTTCTGGCATAACATTCATTCAGTGTTTCACCGCGGCTTGATGATGCTGCCGTGGTTCAAGGATCTGGAGCTAGAAAAATTCGGTATTCACTATTACCGGCCCGACCCGGGCGTGGTGCATCATTTTCTCGACAAGACTTATCTCGGCTGGTTTGCCGACGTGAAGAAGACCGTCGAGACCATCGAGCGATTGTCCAAGAAAGATGCCGCTTCATTCATCGATATCTGGACGCGCTGGCAGCCGGTGGTGCAGAAAATCGTCTTCACCGAAACCTATGCTGTGCCGCTGCCGTTTGCAGAAAAGAAACCGCTCTTGGAGAAAACCACCGAGGGGCGCGAGTATCTGAAATATTTTGACACCACGCCGGAAGAGTTTGTGCTCAAACACTTCGAGCATCCGCGGGTGCGCGCCTTTATCGGCTTCCTCGGTGTGATGCGCGGTTACGAGCTCGACGCGCCGCAGACCGGTTATCTGATTCCCGCGATGATCGCTTGGGGGGTCAACCCGCAGCTCTGCCGCGGCACGTCGCACGCGCTGGGCGATAATTTGGCGCACATGATGTCGCATAATCACATTGACTATATCGAAGCTAATGGCGTCGAGCGCATCTTGGTCGAAAATGGACAAGCGACTGCGGTGGTGCTCGAAGACGGCACGGTGATCAAGGCGGGTAAATTCATCGCGTCCAACGTCAATCCAGTGGAGACGTTCATCAAGCTGGTGGGACGGGAAAATTTGGATGCCAAGTTCGCCGATCTGGCAGACAGATTTCGTTTCTCCAAGACGACGCCAATCTTCGCGACCAACTTGGCGCTCAACGAACGGCCCAAGTACATCACCGAAGAAAAATATCCCCAGGTTGCCGGTTCTTTCATGCATATTGTCGGTTTGGAAGATTACCAAGACTTGCAGAATTTGTTCGAGGATTGCCGCACCGGCCAGTTGCCACGCAAACCGTTCATGAACGGCGCGACGCCGTCGATTCACGATCCGACCCAGGCGCCGCCAGGCAAAGCGACCGCGTTCATGTGGCAGTTGATGACGTACAATCTTTGGGGCAATCCGTTGAACTGGGATAAAGCGCGTGACGATTGGTTCAAAAAACAACTCGCCGTTTGGCAAAAGTTCGCGCCTAATCTTGATGACGCGAACATTCTTTCAAGCGATTCGACAACTCCGCTCGACATCGAGCGCCACGATCGCAACATGTACTGCGGCGACTGGATGGTCGGTGAATATTCCGGCGATCAAGCGCTGGAGAACCGCCCGTTTCCCGGCTGGGGACAATATAAGACACCGATCGACGGTCTGTTCATGTGCGGGTCCTCGTGCCATCCCGGCGGGAATATTACTGGCGCGCCGGGGTACAACGCGGCGAAAGTGATCGCGGAATCGCTTGGACTTAAGACGTGGTGGAATCCGGTGGACTTTCGCGAGCATCTGAAAGGGCTACGATGATGAGTCTTAACCTGGTTCAACGGTTCAAAAGTTCAAAGTTCAACGTCAGAAAACGGGCCAACAGCATTAGATTTATTCACCAAACGAGGGTGCGGCGGTGAGGTTGGCTGGACGAGTTGCCATCGTGACCGGCGGCGCGCGCCATATCGGCGCGGCGTACTGCCGGCGTCTCGCGGCAGAGGGCGCCGCGGTCGTGATCGCCGATATACTTGATGGCGAACCGGTGGCGAATGAGATTCGTTCCAAAGGCGGTAAAGCGCTGGCGCTCAAGGTCGATGTGTCGAATGAAAGCGATACCAACCGCATGGCCGCAGAGGCAGTGAAAGCCTTCGGTCGCATCGACATCCTGGTCAACAACGCGGCGATCTTCATCGCCATCCAACGCCATCCGTTCTACGAGATCAGCGCCGACGAGTGGGATAAAGTTTCCGCGGTCAACATCAAAGGCCCGTTTCTCTGCGCCAAGGCTGTGTTTCCGCAGATGAAAGAGCAGAAGAGCGGCAAGATCATTAACATCTCGTCGTCGACAGCGTATTGGGGCACGCCGAACTTTCTGCACTATGTTGCTTCGAAAGCGGCGTTGATCGGTATGACTCGCTCATTGGCTCGCGAAGTCGGCGCTTACGGCATCTGCGTCAATGCCATCGCGCCGGGCGTGGTCGAGCATGAAGGACAGAATGCGCCGAAGGCGTTGACCGAGCTTCAGCTCAAAGAGCGGTCGATCAAGCGCCTGCAAACGCCGGACGACTTGATGGGCACGTTGGTTTTCCTCTGTTCCCCCGATAGTGACTTCATAACCGGGCAGGCGATTGTGGTGGACGGCGGGAGTGTTTTTCACTGAGCTAAACTCCGGGTGCCGATTCGTGCTTGCGTTTTCGAGTGGACGCCGCCGGTTTTGTTGGCTATATTTCGCCTATGGCTGCACATGATCACGATCACAATGAGGGCTCTAATCTTTCCGAGGTGGAGCTGCGGGTGCGGGCGCTCGAAACGATTTTGGTCGATAAGGGGTATATCGAAACCGCCGCGCTCGATCGCATCGTCGAGCTTTATGAAACCAAGATCGGCCCGCATATCGGCGCGCAGGTGATTGCCAAGGCGTGGAACGATCCTGCCTTTCGCCAGTCGCTCCTAGAGGACGCGAGCAAGGCGGTCAATGCCTTCACGCAAGTGGGAGCCGTGGGCGAGCACCTGATCGCCGTCGAGAACACGCCGCAGCTGCACAACATGATCGTCTGCACGTTATGCTCCTGTTATCCGACTGACGTGCTCGGTCTGCCGCCGACCTGGTACAAGTCCTTCGCTTATCGCTCGCGCGTCGTCAAAGAGCCGCGCGCGGTGCTGGCGGATTTCGGTGTAACCTTGCCTGCCGAGACAGAGGTTCGGGTTTGGGATTCTACGGCCGAGACCCGCTACCTGGTTATGCCGATACGTCCGGCCGGAACCGAGGGCTGGAGCGAGGCGAAGCTCGCCAAGTTGATTACGCGCGACAGCATGGTTGGCACCGGCCTGCCGAAAAATCCAAGCGAGGTGGCCTGATGGACGGCGTCCACGACATGGGCGGCATGGACGGCTTTGGCAAGGTCGAGCCCGAGCCCAACGAGCCGGTGTTTCATCATCGCTGGGAGGGGCGCGTGCTGGCGATGAGCCGAGCGATCGGCGTCTTCCGCGCGTGGACCATCGATACCAGCCGTTTCGCCATCGAATCGTTGGCGCCGTCGACCTATTTGACCCGCTCCTACTACGAGAAGTGGTTTCTGCGCAATCAAAACCTGCTCATCGAGCGCGGTCTCATCGACGCCGACGAAGTCGCCGCCGGACGTGCTCTGCGTCCGGCGAAAAATTTAACCCGTGGTTCTTTCTCGTTGCCCGATGTGGAGAAGGTCACGAAACGCGGCTCCTATGGCCGGCCGGCACAGGCGCCCGCGCGCTTCAAAGTGGGCGACCACGTGCGCACAAAGAACATTCACCCAACCACGCATACGCGCTTGCCACGTTATGCGCGCGGTCATATGGGCGTGGTCGAGCGGCTGCATGGCGCGCACATCTTTCCCGACTCTGTTACGACCGGCAAAGGCGAAGATCCGAAGTGGCTTTACACGGTGCGCTTCGATGCCCAAGAACTCTGGGGCGCGGACGCGGACCCCAAGTTGAAAGTTTCCATCGAAGCGTTTGAGCCTTATCTCGAACATGTCTGAATCGTCATCCATTGATCCGAGAGTCGCCTGTTGACAGCCGAATTAGGCTGCATAAACTAGACAGCGCGTCGCGAAGCAGAATTGAGAAAACTGTGTGCCACCCAAGATAAGGGAACTCATCGCGCAGCTCGAAAGCGCTGGATTTGCTGACCGAGGCGGCAAAGGGAGCCATCGCAATTATGTCCATCCGAAGGTAGCGAGACCGATAACGATATCCGGAAAACCTGGAGACGATGCCAAACGCTACCAGCTTCGAGCCGTACAGCTTGCAATCGAGGAGTCGAAGAAATGAAGGACAGCGCAAAATATGCAAAAATTGTCGAATGGTCGGTCGAAGATCAATGTTACATCGGCAGTGCGCCCGGCTTGATCTTAGGCGGCTGCCATGGCGACGATGAAAGAGAAGTATTCAACGAACTCTGCGAGATCGTCGAAGAGGCAATTGCGATTTACCACAAAGAGGGCCGGACCTTGCCTCCACCTACCTCTGGACGTGATTTTGCCACGAAAATGCAGAACGTTGCCTGATGCTCACGGAACGTTTCGAATGGCGGCGATTCGCCACCTGTAAGTTGACACTTTCCATCGACGTGATTGAACCTTATCTTGAACATGTCTGAAGTATTGCTTGAACCCGAGTCGGCTCGGCGCGCCGCCGAGGCGAATCCGGGCATTCCACGGGACGCAAACGGCCCGGTCTTTGGCGCACCCTGGGAAGCCCACGCGTTTGCCATGGCACTGGCGCTTTATGAAAAAGGTCTATTCGCCTGGAGCGAGTGGTCGGCGATGCTCGGCGAGGAAATCAAGAAAGCTCAAGCCGCCGGCGATCCCGACACCGGCGAAACCTACTACCATCACTGGCTTGCAACACTCGAACGCATGGTCGCCGAAAAAGGCGCAACCTCGGCGCAAGCGCTTGCGCAGCATTTCCAAGCCTGGGAACGCGCGATGCACAGAACGCCTCACGGCAAACCGATTGAATTAAGCGCGGACGACTTTCGTAAGTGAGGAGCCGCGGCAATGCAGTATCGCCGCAGGTGGTCGGGCAAGAGAGCGATAAAATCGCCAGCTTCTCTATTCATAAAAGATTCCCGCCCCCTTGTTCTTTGCAGCCTTAAGCGTTAGGCCACTCCACTCAGATTGGACCAGATGCGAATCTTGACTTGGAACTGCAATCGCGGCCCGGCGGCCAAGAAGATACAGCTCATTGCCCCGCTCAAACCGACGATTAGCATTCTCCAAGAGTGTCCTCGGCCGAAAGAAGACGATCCGTCTACGCTATGGTTCGGCGACAATCCTCGGCAGGGTGTTGCAGTCTTGGCGTCTTCCGGCTACAGCATTTCGCCTGTTCTGGCCCGCGAAGTACCTCGGTATTGCATCCCCATTCAAGTTGCTGGTCCAACGTCATTCCTGCTCCTGGCGGCCTGGGCAAAGAAGGACCTTCACTATCGTTACGTCAAGGGAATTATTCGTGCTGTCGAATGTTACGCCGACTTGATTGCTGCCCAACCGACGGTCATCGCTGGTGACTTCAATTCCAACAAAATCTGGGATTACAAGCGTCCCAGCCATCTGAACCATTCCGGCCTTGTGCAAAGTCTTGCCGCACTAGGCCTAGTCAGTGCGTATCATCAATTCCACGGTGAGGACCAGGGATCAGAATCGCGGCCGACGTTGTACATGCTAAAGAAGCAAGACCGGCCCTACCACGTCGACTACTGCTTTGTCCCGCAGTCGTGGACGGCGCACATCAAGTCTGTCGATGTCGGCACGTACGAGGCGTGGGTCAACTATAGCGATCATTGCCCCCTGGTAGTTGATACGGCATTGCCAGGCGCGGTCTAACCCGGCGTTGTGACGGACGTGCTTCGCGTCTCGCTAAAGTCAATAGTGAAACGGCCCTGACTCGCTGGCAACGAACCGGGACCGATTAAATGTCTATTGAACCGGAGTGGGGATCGAGATGTTGAAAACCTTGGCGACGTTTTCCCGCACGAGTTTCGCGCGGAGTTTTGCGGGGAGGGTGCCTAGATCGCGGGCGACGACTTCACGGGATTGGGCCAAGTTGAGTTGCCGTGCGGGAAGTCGTTGGACCACATGCAGTTGTAGGCGGGAATCTGGAGACGGCAATTACGGATAAGAGTCGACTAACGAGCGTTGCTTCTGTTCTCCACACTCAACTATTTTTCTTCTGCGGGATATTTGCTACACCCAGTTCTCTGTTTTCAGTCCATAGACCCTGCGGAAATGTTTGGTGTTGTTGGTGACTAGAACTAGGCCCAGCGATGGTGCATGCGCTGCGATTTGAGTATCGAATGTGCCGATCGGTTCACCACGCTTTGCCAAAGTGACCGCGACAGACGCGAAACGGTCTGCAGCGGCTTGGTCAAACGGAAGCACAGCGACAGAGTCCACGAAAGTGTCGATGAGGCGATGGAGCCGTACGGATCGTTTGCTTTCTGCACCGAAACGAAGTTCGGCGACACTGATAGCGCTAATAAAGATTTCCGATGGCGGGTGTCCGAGCAAGTTTGCGGCAACACGGCCATAACCTCGCAAGGCGAAGCTGACTGTGTCCGTGTCGAGCATATAGCGAGGCATTAAACGAAGGGGTTGCGTTCGTCGGTGATGCGCTTTTGTTTGGGGCGGGGTATGTCGTCATGCCATGCACCCAGGCAGGCCCGAAATTTTGCAGGCCACTCGTCTTTCGGTTCGATGATGACACGACGGCCTTCCTTGCGAACGGTGATCTCCGTGTTGGCCGTGAATCGGCATCCTTTGGGTAAGCGCACAGATTGACTGCCACCTTTGTTGAGTAATTTTAATAATATCGATTTCATGGTTAGAGTCTAGACTCACGCCATGAACGTGTCAAATCTTTCCTCAGCGGCTTTCGGCTCGTCACACTTGCGTCGAATGTAATGGGTGTGACGAGCCGGGGCCGTTCAAATGCCTACTGCACTGGACTGGGGATCGGAATGTTGTAAACCTTAGCGACGTTGTCTCGCACGAGCTTGGCGCGCACCTACACCCGGAGATCGCCTAAATCACGGGCGACGACTTCGGGGATTTGGGCCAGGTCAGGTTACCGTGCGGGAGGGCGTGCTATTGCACGCCACTCTGAAATTCGGTTAGTTTGCTCTGTGGTTACCCAGTAAAGCCGGGTTCGGGTTTCGCGAAATCCCCGCATTGAACAAATAAGGAACATTGAGCGTCGAATTCACACCCCAATTCACAACGAATCAAAAACCTTCATTGTCCGAAAAGGATTTAGAGGCAGTCGAGGCCGCAGTGCATGCGCTTTAGCGCGCCGTCGCCGCTTCGCCTAGCTAAAGAAAGATCACAACCCATGACGCACGCTGACATCATCGATGCGCGGGGGCTCTCTCTCAGCGCGCCCAGCCCCGCAGCGGTTGAGCGTTTCGACGCTGTTATTGACGATCTCTACTACTACCGCTTGGGCGTGGGGGATCGCTTAGACGCATTGTTGCAGGAGTTTCCGGAATTTGTCCTTGCTCATGTACTCAAGGGCTACTCGCTCATGACCGAGGGTACGCTCGATGCCCACCCCAAGGCACGGGCACGCTTGCAACAGGCGGAGGCTTTGCCTGCCAATCCCCGGGAGCGTTTGCACCAAGAAGCCTTGCGTGCCTGGATTGCCCAAGATTTTTCTGCTCGTGCCGCGGCCTGGGAGCAAATCTTGGTCGAATGGCCATTGGATTTGCTGGCTTTCCGTCAACACACAGGGACGCTTTTTTGGACCGGCGACAAACGAAATCAAGCGGAAGTGAGCGCGGGAGTGGCGACCTATTGGGGCCCCCAGACGCCTGGTTATGGTCACTTTCTTTCGGCTCATGCGTTTGCAATGGAAGAGGTCGGCCAGTACGCAGTGGCCGAGCGCTGCGCGCGCGAGGCGCTGGCTTTGCAGCGGCAGGATCTTTGGGCCTTGCATGGCTTGGTCCATGTGTTTGAGATGCAAGGCCGTGTTCGAGAGGGCATCGAACTGCTCAGCGATGCGGCGCGATTTCTCAATGACTACAATCTATTTCGGGGCCACCTGTGGTGGCATTTGAGTTTGTTTAAACTTTCGCAGGCTCGTTACGACGAAGTACTCGATCTGTTTGACCGCGAGGTTTATCCGAAGTCGTCCACCTTTTACTTGGACGTGCAAAATGGCGCCTCGTTGCTAGCGCGCTTGGAATTCCAGAATGTTGAGGTCGGGCTGGCGCGTTGGGAGCGTTTGGCGCAAGCCTCATTGCTCAGCGCTACGCAAAGCACGATATGGTTCACTTCCATGCATCACGTTATGGCACTGATGCGTAGCGGGCGGGTATCGGCAGTGCAGTCAACGTTCGATTACCTGAGTTTCGCAGGGACGACATCCACACAGGCGGCGCTGGCGCACCAACTCGCCCAAGCCGCGGCAGCTTTTTACCAGGACAATCCGCGCGAAGCGCTGGAGCGGATGCTGGCCGTACGTCAGCGCCACGGTGAACTGGGTGCAAGCCATCTCCAACAAGACCTCTATGACCAGATCATGGTCATGGCTGCCTTGCAGCTAGGCGATCTACCGCGCGTGCGTCAGCTGCTCAAAGCTCGCCTGAGCACGCGCATTTGGGACGCAGCGTCATGGCAAGTTTACGAAAGCCGCTCGCGTCGTGTCGACGAGGCTCGTGACGCAGCGGCGGTGCGTGCCGCGTTGCGCTGGGACACGAACTAGCTGCGTCGATTTAAATCGCGGCGCGCCGCAAAGTATGCGGACGGGATATTCAAGGGCGCCAAGCCGGCCAATCCCCGGTCGAGGAACAGACCAAAATGGAATTGTTCGTCAACCGCGGGACCGCCAAGCGTTCGGCATTACGATTCCGCAATCTCTCGTTCTCAATGTAGATAACGTGATCGAGTAAGCAGTGACAGGTTGCGAACGCCCAGTTTGCGGCGAACTGGAGGCGAAGCGTTGAGTCGCTTGAGGCCGATTGCGCGGCCCATCGCCTATAAACTTCATCATGCCGCATAACCAGCGCTGCGAGCCGGCAAACCTTGGCGGGCTTCGACCACCTCCGCTTGCGGCTCAAGCGCAGAGTTAAGCCGCACAAGCTGGAGCGCCGGGAGAGGGAAGAAGTGGTCCATGAGACACACGCGCGTCATCGTCACTCACTACGGCGGGCCCGACGCGCTTGGGCTGGTTGAAGAAGAGTGCCCCGAGCCGAAGGATGGTGAAGTGCGGGTGAGAGTGCTGGCCGCGGGTGTTTCCTTGCCCGACGTGATGATGCGCGAGGGCATTCATCCCGAGACGCCCTTGCTGCCCTTCACGCCGGGGTGGGATCTGGTTGGCGTGGTGGATCGGCTCGGCGACGGTGTCTCTGGCATCGAACCAGGCCAGATAGTTGCCGCGCTGCCGATCAGCGGCGCGTACGCGGAGTTCGTCTGTCTGCCGCAACGTGAACTGGTTCCCGTGCCGTCCGGGTTGGACGCCGCCGAGGGTGTCAGCCTCGTGCTGAACTACGTCACGGCGTACCAGATGCTGCATCGCTCCGCCAAGGTCAGATCGGGGCAGCGCGTGCTGGTCCACGGCGCGGCAGGCGGGGTCGGCTCGGCGTTGTTGCAGCTTGGGCGCCTCGCTGGCCTAGAGATGTACGGTACTTGTTCATCGCGAGGAGCGTCGGCCGTTTCCGGCCTGGGCGCTACCTCGATTGATTACCAGCATCAGGACTTCGTGAAAGAAATTCACCGCCTAACGAGCGAGGGCGTGGACGTCGTCTTTGATGGCATCGGTGGTACCCACATCTGGCGTTCCCGTAAGGCTCTCCGTCCTGGCGGGAGGGTCGTGGCCTATGGCCTTACTTCCTCGCTACGTGGGGGGCGATTGGCTTCAGGTCGTCCAGGTCGTCGTCATCGCTTTCGTGGAATCGCGATCTTCGGGTTGTACATCGCTGGCGGCTGGCTTCTCCCGAGCCGGAAACGGGTGGTCCCCTACAGCATCCAGTGGCTCAAACGGCTGAGACCGGCATGGTTTAGACAGGATTTGATCGCCGTGTTCGACCTCCTTCAGCAGAAGAGAATCAAGCCGCTCATCGCGCAGCGATTTCCTCTCGCCGAGGCAAGACACGCGCACGAGTTGCTCGGGAAGGGGGGCGTGACAGGCAAGATCGTGCTCGTGCCCAACGGGTCATCGCTTGAGTCAGGAGCGGCGTAACAACGGCATGCAGCGGACGGCGCTTCGAGCCGCCGCTGATTCCGAGCGTTATGCGGTCCATGGACTACCGAAAAGTAGAACCTTAATCGGTCGAATTGTGAAACGGCCCCGACTCGCTGGCAACGAGCCGGGGTCGTTTAAGCGTCTACTGAACCGGAGTGGGGATCGGGATGTTGTAAACCTTGGCGACGTTCTCGCGCACTAGTTTTGCGCGCCGCCCTGCGGGCAGGGTGCCTAGGTCGCGGGCGACGACCTCACGGGATTTGGGCCAAGTTGAGTTGCCGTGCGGGAAGTCGTTGGACCACATGCAGTTGTCTTCGCCCCACCAATTGAGGATATGGCCGCCGACGGCGTCGTTGAAGAAAGTCGTGTAGATCTGGTTGTGGAAGTATTCGCTCGGCAGTTTCTTGATGGCGAGGCCTTCGCGGTTGGCGCCATGGCGCTTGAAGTAGTAGTCCCACTGCTCCAAGACAAATGGAATCCAGCCGAGCTCGTTTTCGACCAGGACAATTTTCAGCTTAGGAAAGCGCTCCAACACGCCGGAATAGATCAGGTCGTAAAGGCTTTCGACCGACTGGAACAGTTTCATGTTGACGCTATTGTGCTCCGCGGTACTTCCGGTGGGGGTGTCTCCCTGCCCGAAGGAACGGCTGCGGCTGTAGCCATGGCCGCTCAAGATGTGCAGGTTAACCGACATGTCGAGATCCTGTGAGGTGGCCCAGAACTTGTCATAGTGCGACGAGGAAAACGGCAGCTCCGGCGGCGGCACCTGCCAAATCACCGAGCCACGCATGCCAGCCTTGCGGCAGCGCTCCAGCTCTTTCACCGCGCCGTCGATGTTGTACATCGATAACATCGAAATGCCGATCAGCCGCTCGGGTGCGGCGCTGCAGTAGTCGATCAGCCAATCGTTGTAAACTCGGCAGCAGGCCCCTTCCAACTCGTGATCATCGAGGCTCAAGCACTTCAATCCATGGGTCGGATAGAGCACTTCGGCGCTGACGCCGTCGGCGGCCATCTCGGCGACGCGCTTGTTCTTGTCCTGCGCACCACCGGGAGTATCGTTAGGCCGTTGGCCGCCGTAATCCGGTGCCCGGTCCTGATACTTTCTCGGCAGTTCTTTTTGCCATAGTCCCGCTGGCTCGATGACGTGCGAGTCCGAGGAGATGAGCAATTCATTGGTCGGCGCGTTCTTCGCTGTGCCGTAGGTTCGTTCGATAATGCCCATTGTTCTGGCTCCTTTTCTTCTATTTTCAATAACTCAGTCACGGGTCGTGGTGCAAGAGGGAAGAGGAATGGAGAATGGAAAATTGATAATGGAGAATTGCCAGACGGTGGTGCGGCCTTGCTGCTTTTGAATAGGCTTCGACGGTGTTGTTTAGAAGATTCTCGTCGTGGTAGGAAGCGGGAAGAGACTAGAATTTAGAATTGTTAATGGATAATTGAGAATGAAAGAGAATCCTATAAGAGATAAATCGTTTGCATTTGCGCTTCGGATGGTGAAGCTGGCGAAATATCTTGAAAGTCGGAAGAAGGAGTTTGTACTATCTAGACAGGTGCTGCGAAGCGGCACCGCGATTGGCGCGTTAGTGCGAGAGGCGGAACATGCGGAAAGCAAGGCCGACTTTATTCACAAGATGAGCATCGCGCTCAAAGAGGCCAACGAAACCCTGTATTGGCTGGAACTGTTGCACCAAGGCGGATACATAGACGAGGAGAGCTTTAAATCAATCAGCTCCGACAGCGAGGAACTAATCAAGCTACTGATTGCGATCGTAAAAACCTCCAAAGTCTCAAAACGCTCGGAATAATTCTCTATTTTCAATTTTCCATTATGGCAAAATCCCTACGCACCTTTCTAGATGATTTTCGGCAAATTTACCCGAGCGAAGTCGTGTCGATCGCCAAGACCGTCGATCCGCTGGCTTACGATGTCACCGCGATCGTCAAGCAGCTTGGCGCGCTCAAAAAGTTTCCAGTTTTAATATTCGAGCATCCGCTTAACGCTCACGGCGAGCCGACGGATATGAAAGTGGTCATGAGCGCGGAGACCACGCAGAAAAAAATTCAAATCGCGCTCGCCGTGCCGCGTGAAATGGATCGCGCCGAGATGGCGCGGGAGTGTTTGCGCCGCGAGGCCGGTAAGATCGGCCCGGTGATTGTCAGCAAAGACGCTGCGCCGGTAAAAGAAATTATTCGCACCGGCGATCAGGTCGATCTTTACGAGTTGCCGCTGCTCAAACATCACGAGATGGACGGCGGGCCCTATGTCGATATGTCGAGCGTCGCCAAGGATCGTAGCAGCGGCGTTTATAACTGCTCCTATCACCGCATGGAGGTCAAAGATCGTAACCACACAGGCTTTTTGATGACGCTGCAACATATGTGGCGCGTGTTTCGCGGCTACGAGGAGGCCGGCGAGGAATGTCCGGTGGCGACGGTGATTGGACATCATCCGGCTTACCAAATGGGTGCCTGCTACGGCGGGCCGTTCGAAATCAGCGAATACGATATTATCGGCGGCTATATGCAGGAGCCACTTCGATTGACGCCGTCGGAAACCTGGGGCGAACGTCTGCTCGTTCCCGCGGATGCCGAGATCGTCATTGAAGGCGCCTTGCTTCCCGGCAAGCGGATGGTCGAAGGGCCATTCGGCGAAGTCAACGGCTACTTGGGCGTGCAGGGCTATCAGCAATCGGCGCATTACGAAGTCCGCGCGATTACGCGCCGGCGCGGCGCGCTGCACACTTCGATCCTCACGCCCGAGGGGGACAAGCCGTGGATGGACTTGGCGCGCGAAGGCGCGTACTTGCGGCGCGCCCGTGAAGCGGTGCCGAACGTGCAGGCGGTATGCACCAGCGGGCGCCACGCGCTGCTCAATGTTTTTATCTCGATGAAAAAGTTGTCAGAAGGCGATCCGGGCCGAGCTGCCGCCGCGGTGCTGACTTGGGATTGGTGCAAGAATGTTTTCGTTTTCGACGATGATATTGATGTTTACAATCCGACGGAAATCCTTTGGGCGCTCGCAACGCGAGTGCAGCCGCATCGGCAAGTATCGATCATTAACGAAATCATGCGCGGCAGTCTGATCGATCCGTCGATGGTGGATGCGCGCAAGACTTCTGCAATGATCGTCGACGCAACCAAACCCCTCGACCGGCCGTTCTCACCGGTGTCGAAATGTCCCGATGAAGCGATGGCACGGATTCGCCTAGAAGACTTCGTGCCCGGCGAAGTCTTGCAGCACATTCCCCTCGACCGGACAACGTATTGGGCGTGAATATTTCGATCAAGGTTCAAGGGTTCAATTTTCAAGGTCGGATTAAGGCTATGCGGGAGGCTATCCGATTGAACTTTGAACGTTTGAACTCTTGAACCTGTTCGCAATAGCGCGGAAGGTTAAAATCCAATGATCCTATGCTATTAACCACCCAGAGGTGATCGAAGGTTATGTACAGAGTCGGCATCGACATCGGCGGCACGTTCACGGATTTCTCTGTGCTGGATGAACAGGGTGGAGAAGTTTTCAATTCGAAAGTGCTGAGCACGCCGGTGGATCTGACCCAGGGCGTGATGCAAGCGCTCGATGAGTTTTTCGGCAATGGTCGGTTGCCGGAAGATGTGACGTTTCTGTTTCACGCGACAACCATCGCGACTAATGCACTGTTGGAGCGCAAAGGCGCCAAAACGTGGTTGCTGATCACGGAGGGCTTCACCGGCGTATACGAGACGCCGGAGCTCGGCGAAACGCGCAGCGTGATCTACGATTATCTCTCCTATCCCAAGCCGCCGATGCTAGTGCGACAGCGCGAGACGATTCAGATTCCCGAGCGAATCGACTTCCAGGGTAATGTGCTCAAAGCGCTGGACGAAACGGAAACGCGTCGCCGGCTGGCGCGGCTCAAGGGCACCGGGGTCGAGTCGGTGGCAGTATGTTTGCTGTTTTCTTTCATGAACCCGGGGCATGAACAGCGATTGCGCGAGCTGGTTGCGGAAGTAGTTCCCGAGGCGCAGGTTTACCTATCTTACGAGACGTTGCCGCAGATTCGCGAGTACCCGCGGCTAACGACGACGGTAGTGAACGCTTACGTCGCGCCGGTGGTGAATCGATATATTCACAAGCTCGAAGAAGCGCTCAAGTCGCGGCGCATCACCAAGCCGCTTTACATTATGCAGTCCAACGGCGGCAGCCTCACCGGCGGCGCGCTCAGAAGTATTCCCGTGCGCATGATCGAGTCGGGTCCGGCGGCGGGGGTGCTCGGCGCCGCGCACATCGGTCGCATGACCCAACAGCTCAAAGTGATTTCCTTCGACATGGGTGGGACCACGGCCAAGGCTGGCATCGTCCAAGATGGCGAGCCGCGCATCGTGCCGCGTTTCCAAGCCGGCGAGTGGTTGATCTCGACACCGTCGCTGGATCTCGTCGAGATCGGCGCGGGCGGCGGCAGCGTCGCTTGGATCGATAAAAGCGGTCTGCTCAAAGTCGGGCCGCGAAGCGCGGGGGCCGACCCCGGCCCCGCCTGTTACCCCAGCGGCGGCGCGTTGCCGACGGTGACCGATGCCGATGTGACATTGGGCTGGCTCAATCCGGAATTTTTCGTCGGCGGCAAGTTCCATCTCAATCCAACGGCGGCTGGCCGAGCGATTGCGAGCCATATCGCCGAGCCGTTGAAGCTCGAAACCATCGAAGCCGCCAACGGTATCATCAAGATCGTCAGCTCCGGGATGGTCGAGGCGCTGCGGCTGGTCACCGTCTCGCGGGGCGAGGATCCGCGTGAATATATTCTTGTGGCCTTTGGCGGCGCGGGACCGGTGCATGCGGCGCTGCTTGCCCAGGAATTGAAAATCCCGCGGGTTTTGATTCCCGCTTCGCCGGGCGTTCACTCGGCCATGGGCTTGCTCGTATCCGATCTCAAGCGCGACTATATTCAAACCCATTTCGCCGATCTTGAAGCAGTCGAAGTTGGCGAGATCGAGCGCCGCTTCACCGCCATGGAGACAACGGCGCAGCAGGAGTTCGAGTCCCAGGGCATTAAGCGGGAACAGATCGTCCATGAGCGTGCCATCGATCTGCGCTACAGCATTCAAAAATACGAGCTGCCGGTGGCGGTGGCGCGTTCCGGATTGAAACAAGATGCCATCGTCGCTTGGCGCAGAGCGTTCGATGAGACTCACGAAAAACATTTCGGCTCGCGCGCCGAAGATCAAAAGGTCGAATTGGTCAATTACCGGCTCACGACAAAAGTGATCGTGCCGAAACCCGCTGTCGCTGACTCGCCCACACAAGGCGCGGGCTGCAATGGCGCGATCAAAGCGCGGCGCAAGGCTTACTTCGACGGCTGGCACGACACGCCGGTTTACGATCGAGAAAAGTTGCGGTCGGGAAATCGGCTGCGCGGGCCGGCGATCATCGAGCAGATGGATTCAACCACCGTAATTCATCCTGGGCAATCGGCGCACATCGACCGTTTCGGTAATATCATCATCGAAGTCTACGGGGACAGACCATGACGGCAAAGCTCGACCCGATTACGTTGGAACTGATCCATTCGAAAGTGACCAGCGTCATCGAAGAGATGCGCATCGTGCTGTTTCACAGCGGCTACTCGACCGTGCTGCGAGAATCCGAAGACGGCAGCGCTGGTCTGTTGGATGCGCAGCTGCGTACGGTTTCGGTGTCGAAAAAGCTGCCGCTCCATTTCGGTTCTTTCGCAGCGGTGGCCGATCACCTGACGGAATACTACAAGATGGACGACTTGGAAGACGGCGACGTCATCGTCTTTAACCATCCTTACGCTGGCAACGTGACCCATCCGAACGACACGGTGGTGCTGATGCCGGTGTTCACCCAGGGACAACTGGTCGCGTTCACCGCGACGCTGGCGCATAAAGCGGACTTGGGCGGGCCGCGGGCGGCGCATGTAGCGCAGGACATTTGGGAAGAGGGGTTGGTCATCCCGCCGACTAAACTTTACGTGCGCGGGAAAGTGAATCCAGAGATAGAAAGGTTCATCGCCGCCAATAGCCGGATTCCGGTGGAAACCCTGGGCGATCTGCGCGGACAAGTGGCGGCTTGCCGTGTTGGCGCCCAACGGGTTCAGGAAATCTGCGATCGCTTTGGCGTGGATACGGTCCGCGACGGCTGCGTCGAACTGATGGCACGCGTCGCCGGTCAATTGCGAGATGCGCTCGAGAACATGCCCGATGGTCATCACGAGGCGGAAGGGTTCCTCGATCACGACGGCATAGGCTACGAGCGTCAGCGCCGCGTCCACGTGTCGGTTACGAAAAAGGGCCGGGAAATTCTCTTCGACTTCAGCGCCTCGGACGAGCAGGCGCGCGGTCCGGTCAACGTCACTTCGGCGTTGATCAAAAACACCTGCTACTTCGGCTTGATGGCGATGACTGACGCGAGTTTGCCGTTCAATCATGGTTTCGTCGACGTGGTCCAGACAAAATTCAAAGAGGGAACAGTTGTTTGTCCACGCCATGGCGCGCCGGTTTCTTATTATGTGCCACTCGCCTATCTCACCGCCGATGTGGTGCTCCACGCGCTGGGAAAATTCAATCCCGAGAGAGCCGTTGGTTCATCCGGCGGCGGTGGTGGCGTGCGCATTGCCAGCTCCGGCGGCAAAGGCGGCAAGCCGTGGGTGTTCATGGAACTGCTCGATACCGCGCTGGGCGCAAGCAGCATCCAAGACGGCATCTCTTTAATTCACGGGACTCTTGGCGTCGGCCAATTTCGCCCCGGGCCTATCGAAATCCACGAGACCGAATTTCCCATGCGCGTGCTGCGTTTCGACGTACGCACAGATTCCGGCGGACCGGGGAAGTTTCGCGGCGGGCTCGGCTGCACGCGCGAATACCAATTGCTCGACGACGCCGCGGTGCGCGTGCGCGGCAAGGGCGATATGCGCAGCAAGTGTCCGCCCTGGGGCGTGTTCGGCGGTAAGGCGGCGCGTACCGGTTTCTACGCAATCAACGGCGATGAGCTGTCAGAAACCGTGCGCGAAGCGGCGCTCAAGCCGGGCGATATCGTGCAGGTCAACATGAACGCCGGCGGCGGTTACGGCGATCCGTTGGCGCGCGATCCCGAGGCTGTATTGGGCGACGTCCTCGACGGCTACGTGACGATTGCGGGTGCGCGGGCGGATTATGGCGTGGTGATTGACGAAAAGGGTCTAATGATCGATCAAGCCGCGACTGCCAATCTGCGTCGCAGCCTAGCAGCAATCAAATAGCCGCAGTGGTATTCGCCGATTACCAGGCGCAAGAACCATCGCTTTGAACTCCGACTCAAGAATAGAATTGCGCAAAAAACTGTTGCGGCGGTTGATCTGGAAAGTGCCGCTGATCATCGCTTTGGTGTCGTTCGCCGTGTGGTGGCAGCTGAAGCACAATACTGTACCGGGCCCGGACAGTGAGTCAGTGGCGGTAAATTCACAAGTTTCCGCCATGCTTGCCGGAAGCTGGACCGCTGACGTTATCTACGGCTCGGGTGAGCGGCGCCGGGAACAGTTTTTCTTTCAGCCGGAAGGCGCCAGCCTTTATGGCACGGCTTCTTTCCTCGGCGACAAGCGCGGTATTGAGGACGGCAGGATTACCGGATCGGCAATTTCGTTTTCCGTTGGCTTCGAAGAGGTCGTGAATAGTGCGACGCAGGCGCGTGTGAACCGATACGAGGGCAAACTGGTTGGTAATGAAATACATCTCAAACTCTTCGACGACACGGGCAGTCCACCGGTGGAATTCACCTTGGTGAAGAGTGAGGAGCTGAGCGGCGATAGCGCTCCCGCCAAGTGAGAAATTTGCGCTTCCCGGGCTTCCGCTTGACGCTCCGCTGACCAGCCGATATCCTCGCACGCGAATCAATTGAATTCGCGAGCGGGGTTTAAACCCCGCTGTATATTAAAATTTGGCAAAGGGGATGCTCGCCCCCTTCGGAACCCCCTTTAATAATGCCCGCCTCTTGAGGCGGGTTTTAATTAGAATCCAATGGACTCAGAAATTATCTCACGACTTCGCAAGCGGATTGTTGGCGAAGGACTGGACGCGATCATCGCAATGTCGCCGGAGAACGTGACCTACGTTTCCGGCTTCGTCGTGCCGTCGCAGTCGTTGATGCGCTGGCGCCACGCCGCGTGCATCGTGACGGCGGACGGTAAGATTTCGATGGTTGTCATCGACATGGAAGCGACCACGGTCAAGGCGCACGCCGGGGTCGATGATCTACGAATATACCGGGAGTTCACCGACGATCCGATGGATAAGCTTGCCGATGCGCTGATCGATCTAAAGCTTGACCGCGGCAAAGTCGCCATCGAGATGGAGTTTTTGCCGGCGAAAGATTTTGCGACGTTGCAGAAAAACGTTCTTGGCATTCGCTGGACTGCAGCGGATGGGATCTTCAACAAAGCGCGGCAAATCAAGACGCCCAATGAGTTGGCCTTGCTCCGTGCGCTCAGCAAGCTTACGGATAAAGCGCTCGGCGATGCTTTGCGGTCCGCTAATGTCGGCACGAGTGAAATGGAGCTTGCCGGGACATTGCTCACTTCCCTGTTCGGCGGGGGTGCCGAGAGTTACAAATTGATGATCATCGCCTCGGGCGAGCGCAGTCAGTTTCCCAACGTCGGTCCGACGGAGCGGAAGCTGAAACACGGCGATATCATTCGTATGGAAATCTTCGGCCAGAAAAGTGGCTATCTGACTGGAGTGTGCCGCACCGCCGTGGTCGGTGACGCGACGGCGGAGCAGTACAAGATCTGGTCGAACCTCATCGAGTGCAAGTATCTGGTGTTGGACTTGATCAAGCCGGGCGCGAGTTGTCCCGAGGTCTATCGAAAATTCTTAGCCAAGTTCAGCGACCTTGGCTTCGAGCCGATCAGTTTTGTCGCCCATGGCATCGGCCTGCATTTGCACGAAGAGCCGTACATGGGACGCTACGGCAACGAGATCGTCGAAGCCGGTATGGTCGGTGCGTTCGAACCTTTGGTTTACATTCCTGGGCGATTCGGTATGCAGAACAAGGACATGTTTTGTGTGACCGAGACAGGATGCGAGCTGCTTTCCAATGTGACGCCGACGGACACGCTGCTGCGAGTCGGTTAAATTAAAATGAAAATCACCAAGATCGAAACCATTCCCATCCGCCTGCCGACCCGGCGCGTGCACCAGTGGGCGAGTCTCACGACGCCCATCGGGGTTTACGTGATCATCAAACTTTACACCGATGACGGTTTGATCGGCCTCGGCGAGGCGCCGGTGCTGAAAGATTGGGGCGGTGATCATGGCAGATATTTTGGCGAAACGCCGCAGACCACGGCGCACATCATCAAGGATATTCTCGCGCCTGCGCTGAATGGACAGAACCCAGGCCGATTCGAATTGATCCACGCTCTGATGGACAAGGCCGTGAAAGGTTACCCGTATTGCAAAGCGGCCATCGATGCGGCGCTCTATGATGTCGTTGGCAAAGCTTTGAACGTGCCCGCTTATCAATTGCTCGGCGGTCTGTTTCGCGAGCGGATTCCGATCGCTCACAGCCTGGGATTGATGGAGATTGACAAGGCCGTCGACGAGGCGTCGCAGGCGAAAGCGGAAGGCGTGAAGACAATCAAACTCAAGGGCGGCGTCGAGCAGAAGCGCGATGTTGAATTAGTCAAACAGATTCGCCGCGCCATCGGTCCTGATTTGAACATTTGCGTCGACGCCAATCAGGGCTATCCGTCGGCCAAGGCCGCGGTGAAGATCACCAAGGCGATGGAAGAATACAACTTGCTCTACATGGAACAGCCGGTCGAGGGCATCGATCAGATGGCAGAAGTGGCGCGCCGTGTCGATACACCGATCATGGCGGACGAGAGCGCCTGGACGGCGCAAGATGTGCTTGAAATAATCCAGAAAAAAGCGGCGGATGTAATTTCAATTTACACAACCAAGCCGGGCGGCATGTTCAAAGGCAAGAAAGTCGCCGCCGTAGCTGAGGCGGCCGGGCTCAAGTGCAACGTCAACGGGTCGGTCGAAACCGGTGTCGGCAATGCGGCGAACGTTCATCTCGCTGCATCGACGGGCGTCGTGACTTACGGCTGTGTGGTTCCAGTGTCGACGCCGAAAGGAAAGGGCAAAGGCGGTATCGCCGGCATTTACTATCAGGACGATATCATCACCGAGCCATTTGAATACGCCGACGGCGACGTGATCGTTTCGTCGAAACCGGGATTGGGTATCGAGCTGGACGAGGATAAGATTAAACATTATCGGATCGATTAGCGCGTTCAAACCGTTCAAGAAGTTCAAATCGTTCAAGCCGTTTTCGGAACGACGGAAGTCCGGCAAACTCCATGCCCATCAAGAAAATTGCCATCCTTGGCGCCGGCAACGGCGGTTGCGCGGCGGCGGTCGATTTGACGCTGCGCGGTTTTCAAGTGCGGCTGTTCTCGCGTTCGGAAAGCACCACCGTAAAGCTGGGCAAGCTCGGCGAGATTGAGTTGCTTGAAAATGGCGTGAGCAAGAAAGCCGCACCGTTTTTCGTCAGCCCGCATTTGCCGCCGGTGGTGCAGGGTGTCGACCTGGTCGTCGTTACCACTCCGTCGGTCGGCCATGAATATTTGGCGAAGGGGATTGCCAACTACTTAATCGACGGTCAACGCATTTTACTCAACCCTGGCCACACGGGCGGCGCGCTGCATTTCGCCACTCTCTTGCGCACGCTTGGTTGCAAAGCTGAAGTGCAGCTCTGCGAAACGGTGACACTCACCTACATTTGCCGCATGCCGCAGTTCGGCCGGGTTGAAATTTACCGGCGCACGACCAACGTGCGCTGCGCCGCATTTCCCGGAAAACATACGGCCGAGCTTGTAAGTGAGATTCAGCAAGTGTTTCCCAACATCGTTGTCGCCGCCAGTGTGCTTGAAACCGGTTTCGCGAATATCAACGCGATCATGCATCCAGCGGGCATGCTTGGTAACGCTGGCTGGATTGAGAAGAGCGGCGGCGATTTTCTCTATTATCGCGAAGGCATCACGCCTGCGATTGGTGCGTGGATCGATGCGGTGGATCGGGAGCGGCTTGCGATTGTTGATCTGCTTGGAATTCAGCCGCTGCGCTTCGTCGATATTTTCTACCAGGCCGGTCTGACAATGGCTGAAGCACGCGATACTGGCTCGGCGTACCAGGCGATTCATAATAGTGAGCCGAACTTCACGATCAAGTCGCCACCGGCACTCGATCACCGCTATCTTCGCGAGGATGTCGGATATGGCCTGGTGCCGATGGCCGAGATCGGCAAACTGCTCGGCGTCAAGACGCCGGTAATGGATGCGCTGGTTACGCTCGCCTCGACGGCGCTCAATGTCGATTTTCGTAAAGAAGGGCTGACGTTGGAGAAGATGGGGTTGGCGGGTGTTGCGCCGGCGAGACTGCCAAAGATACTAGCCGAAGGGTTTTAGGAGCAAGATTATGCGCGTGGGTCTTTGCTTTGATGGGTTCTATTCGATTCAAGAAATGATCGAGCTCGCCCAGCTGGCCGACGATATCGGCATGGACTCGATCTGGATGTCGGATCATCTTTGTTTTCGCGATTCATTGACCACCGCGATGGCTTTGCTCGCTTCGACCAGGAAAATCAAAGTCGCGGCGGCGCCGATGAGCCCATATTCGCGCAACCCGATCATTACCGCGATGTCGATCGCAACGATGGCGGAGTTCGCGCCGGGGCGCGTGATTGCGAGCCCGGGGACGGGCAACGCGGCGGCACTCAAAGAAGCGGGCATGGAGTCACCCCATCCGCTGCAAACTATGCGCGAATATGTCGACATCCTGCGCCGCTATTTGAAGGGCGACACGGTGAATTTCCAGGGCAAGATGATACAAGTGAACGGCGCTAAGATGGGTTTCATTCCCGCCGAACAGATTGCGATGTACATCACCGCAGTGCGACCGCGAATGCTCCGGCTCGGAGGCGAGATTGGTGACGGCGTGTTGCTGTCCGGCGGCTGCTCGCCCGGCTACATCACTCAATGTGTCGGCGAGATCGCCAGGGGCGCTCGGCAGGGTGGCAAAGCTCGGAATGATGTCGACGTCGCGGGATTTGTCACCGCAGCAGTGTCGGATAATCCCAAGGAAGCGATCGACGCCAACAAGCACTTTCTCGCTTATATCTTTCGCAACGTGCACCACGCGGAAAATATCAGCCTGGGTGGCGGCAAAGTCGATCAAGAAGGGTTGGCGGCGGCGGTCGGCAAACGCGACTGGGAAGCGGCTAAAACATTTATCAGCGACGAAGTTGTCTTCGCCCACTCGGTGGCCGGCACGCCAAGCGACTGTGCCAAACAGCTCGAAGCGTTCACCCAAGGGGGCCTCGACCTCCCGATCGTGCTGCCGACGGGAACGCAGGAAACGCGCAAGCGGGTGGTGCGCATGGTGCGCGAGATCGTCGGTTAATCCATTGCTTCACGCGGAGAATTACTTTACAGAGTCTTTAATCTAATAATTCCCCGCAGCTTGCTGCGGGCACCCTATTGATGGGGAATCCAAAGGGGGCGAGCATCCCCTTTGGTCGCGTGCGGAGTTAATACCCCGTACGCGAAATGCTCCGTTTATTTCGTCCAAATCCCAAGGGAGGTCGTTACCATGTCGCAATGCAAAGTATTCGCCCTGTTTGCTGCTCTCTTATTTGTACCGTTCCAAGCATCGGCACAGGGCGTCAGTCTTGAGGCAGCCAAAAAAGAGGGCAAGGTATTTGTCTACGGCACGATCATTCCCCAAGTCATGAAACTGATCGAAGCCGGCTTCGAAGCCAAATACGGCGTCAATATCGAATACTGGCGCAGCGACGCGACCAAGGTGATCGATCGAGTCATGACGGAGTGGCGTGCCGGCAAGCCCGGCTTCGACATGGTGATCGGAGCGCGCGGGCCGTTGTCGCTGGCGAAAGCGGACGGTGTCTATGCGAAATTTTCACCGGCGAGCGCGGCGAATTTTCCCGCTAAGTTCCGCGACAAAGACGGTCAGCTGACCGCATGGCGCATCACGCCGGTGGGGATTCTGACAAACACGGATCTGGTAAAATCCAACGACATGCCGAAGAGCTGGGATGATTTGCTCGATCCCAAGTGGCAGGGCAAGATCAGCATGCCCGACCCTTCGCGCCACGCCAGCACGGCGTCGTTCTTGTGGAATCTACAGAAAATCAAAGGCGATAAGTGGCTGGATTATGTGCGGGCCTTGGCCAAACAACGACCGTTGTTAGTTGAATCCTACTCGTCAGTGCCGAATGCCATCGTGCGCGGCGAAGCCGCGCTCGGCATCTCGTATATCCAGTACGTGCCGCAGACCAAGGGACCCATCGGCTTCGCGCCGGTCGATCAACCCTTTGCCGATCCGAGCGACTCGGCGATCAGCGCCAAGGCGGCCAATCCCAACGCGGCGCGCTTCCTGGTCGATTATCTGTGTTCTCCCGAGGGCCAGAAGAAAGTCGCCGAGACTCACGAATTTGTCTTATCGCCCGGTATTTTTCCGGCGATCAAGGGCGCCGACCGGATCATGGCCAATTTGATCTTGCTCGACGATCCGAGCGCCGAGCAGCTGCAGAAGCTCTTTAGCGATTTTCGCCAGCTTTTTCTCACCAAATGATTGATGCGAGCGGTGTCATGCTTGACTTAGCTTGGGGCAGTCGGTACTGGTGTGGTTAGGACGGAGGAAGTGATGAGACGCGTGAAGTTATTTGTAGTTCTGCTGGTCGGCGGTATCTCAGTCATGCTGTGCGCAGCTTCGGCGCGGGCGCAAGCGGTTAATGTCGATGCCGCTAAGAAGGAAGGCAAGGTCGTGGTCTACGGTTCCGTCGTGCCACAGGCGATGGAAGGCTTGCATCAAGCCTTCAAAAAGAAATATGGGATCGAGGTGGAGTATTGGCGCGGCTCTTCGACTCAAGTGTCGGAGCGGGCGTTGACCGAATGGCGCGCCGGCAAGCCGGGATTTGATATAGCGGAAGGCAATCGCGGTGTGCAGTTGATTATGAAAAGCGAGGGATTGTTTCAAAAATTCATTCCACCCGCATCGGAGAAGTTTCCAGCCCAGTACAAAGAGAAGGACGGACTGATCACCCCTTGGCGCGTGCTGCCGATTAGTATTCTCTACAACACCGAGCTGGTGAAAACAGCGGATTTGCCCAAAACCTTCGATGACTTGTTGCAGCCCAAGTGGAACGGAAAAATCTCGATCCCAGATCCGACTCGGCATACGACTACGGCACAATTTTTGTGGAATCTGGAGAAATTTAAGGGCGACAAGTGGCTGGACTATGTTAAAGCTTTGGCTAAGCAGAAGCCCATTCTGGTGGAGTCATTGGCGCCGGTTACGAGTACCATCATCAAAGGCGAGGCCGCAGTGGGCATCACCTACATCAAGTATATCAAGCAGTACAAGGGACCGGTGAATTATATTCCCATGGATAAATATTTGACCGATCCTAACTATCTGAGCCTGAGCGCCAAGTCGGCGCGTTCGAACGCGGCGAAATTGTACATCGACTTCGCCTGCTCACCGGAAGGGCAGAAAGAAATCGCCGAGGACGGCGAATTCGTCTTGGCTCCCGGGGTGTATCCGCCGATTAAAGACGCCGACAAGGTCGCACCGCGGATGGTTTTCATGGACAATCCGACTGAGGATGAGTTCAAAAAGCTTATGAGCGGTACTTTCCGCGATATCTTCTTTGCCAGGTAATTCTTGAAAAGCGGTTTCGATTAGGGAATAAAGAAGGGCCGGCCTCACCGCCGGCCCTTGTTTTTTGTTTGACTATTAATCCCTAGGAAGTCGAAATCGAACCGCGATGATATCACGAATGGTCGGCATGTTTCGGCGCGATCCGCAGCTTTCAGTCGTGCTGTTCGTGGGTGTGGTCATTGGGTACTTGAGCCTGTCGCCGACGCTGATGCTTTTCTACGGCAGCTTTCGCAGCAAGCCGCTCGGCGTGCCGGGAGAATTTACATTCGCCCACTACATCAGCGCTTACGCCGATCCGCTGACCTATCAGTTGTTGTTCAATTCCTTCGTCTTCGCCGGTGGTTCCGCCTTGCTCGCCACCGCATTGGCGGCGACATTGGCGTGGATCTCGATTCGCACCAACGCGCCGTTTCGCAGGCTCTTTGAAATCACCGCCATCGTGCCGAATATTTTTCCGCCGGCGATTCTGGCAGTGTCGTGGACAGTGCTGTTGAGCCCGCGCACCGGCTTGATCAACAGATTATTGATGCAGGTTTTCGATCTGTCGGAGGCGCCGTTCAATCTCTATTCGCTTTGGGGCATGGTTTACGTCGAGGCTTTGATCACCGTGCCGCTAGCCTTTTTGATGATATCCGCGGCGCTTTACTCGATGGACCCTTCTCTGGAAGAATCGGCGCGGGTCGCCGGGTCGAGCAACATGCAAATCGCCTGGCGCATCACCTTGCCGATTGTGCGCCCGGCGCTGTTGGCGTCCGCGATGCTGAACTTCGTACGCGCCATCGAAAGCTTCGATACCCCCGCGATTATCGCGCTGCCGGCGCGCATCGAAGTGTTCACCACGAAAATCTATCGCGAAGCGATTGGCGCCTTTCCACCGAACCAGAATCTCGCCGCGGCCTACGGTGTGTCGTTACTCGCCGTGACCATGCTGTTCGTTTATCTTTATCGGCGTCTGACAGTGCGCTCGGAACGCTATGTGACCGTGACCGGGCGCGGTTATCGCCCGATGATTATCGATCTCGGAAAATGGCGATATGTCGCCTCGGCGCTGGCTGTATTGATTCTCGTTCTGATCGTGGTTCTGCCGTCGCTCGTATTGATCTACGTATCGTTCATTACCTACGTTCACGTTCCCAGCGCAAAAACTTGGGAACTGCTGACGCTCGACAACTATGTGACCAATCTCTCCGATGCGCGGACCTACCGGGCTTTAAAGAATAGCCTGTTTCTCGCCGTCGTCGGCGCGACCCTTTGCATGCTCCTGGTTACGCTCACCGCATGGGTGACGACTAAGACGAAGGCCACCGGCCGTGGTTTGATCGAGGCGCTGACCTTCATTCCTTGGGCATTTCCCGGCACCGCCCTCGCCATCGGCCTGTTGTGGACCTACGTATACGTGCCGTTGCCGATCTATGGCACGATCTGGATTCTGATGATCGGTTACATTACCCGTTTCCTCCCTTACGGTCTGCGCACCATGACCAGCACCATCGTCCAGCTGCACGACGACCTGCAGCAGGCGTCGATGGTTTGCGGCGCCAGTTTCATGACCACCTTTCGGCGCATCTTGTTGCCGCTGCTGCGGCCTGGTTTTATCGCCGGCTGGATTCTCTTGGCGACGATCTATCTGCGCGAGTTCAGTACGTCGATTTTTCTCTACTCGCCCGGCGCTGAGCCGTTGGGGCCGCTGCTCTACCATTTTTACGTCGACGGCAATTTGGGCCCTATGTGTTCTCTAGCCCTGGTAGTAAGTTTGGTGTGCATGACGATGATCTTGATCGCCCGTAGGATTGGCCATGTTGGCGGCGAGTTTTGACGGGCATTGAAGGTGATTCTTCTGGGTTTACTGTGAGGATGTTTTCACCACGAAGGACACGAAGCGCACGAAGTTCGGAGTTTTTATCATCCGAACCCTTCGTGACCTTCGTGGTGATCAAAACAAACTGAACCTGGCATATTATCCACACAAGAGCCTGAAGAACCTTGAAAATAGGCTTTCGGCGAGGGGTGCGAGTAAAATGGATGACGGCACGGCGAAAAAATTGATCGAGAAGAACTTGTCCTATGACGAGGTTAAACGGCTTACGGTCAAACTCGTGCAGCACGCCAGTCCGCAGACGCAGCTGCTCGAGGCTGAACCGCAGGTGCTGGCGTTGATTCGCGATGTCGTCAAACCGGAGCTCGAGCAAGCCGGCCTTCATCCCGCCATCGACAAGATGGGCAATCTCATCCTGCGTCTTAAGGGGCGCTCGTCCGAGGGGCGGCTGATGTTGGTGGGCTACGCCATGTGCGCCGCGCCGAGCACCATGCAGAATCCCTATTCCGGCGAGATCGTCGATGGCGCGCCGTACAAACTCGCCGGCGCATGTGTCTGGGGCCGCGGCTCCTGCGAACAGAAGGGCAGTTTAGCGGCGATGATCGCGGCGATGCGCTTTCTCGGTGCCAACAAAGTCGAGCTGCCGAGTGATCTTTATTTTGTCGTCAGCACCGCCGGAGAAACCGGCAAGCATGATTCGCTGGCGTACGTGCTTGATCATGGCAGCGTAAATGCCGACTGGTGTATTATCGATGGGCCCCCGGAAATTCAACTGGGCAACAAAGGGCGTGTCGACGTGTTAGTCACCGTGCGTGGCAAGCAGGCTCACAGCAGCCGGCCCTGGGAGGGCATCAACGCCATCGATGGCGCGATGCAAGTGCTCGAACGGCTGAAGCCCCTGATGCCGTTTCCAGGGAATCGCTCGCACCCCGATCTCGGCGACGTGAGTCTGACCACCAACGCGATCGAGAGTTTTCCCAAGGCGACGCACACGATCCAGAGCGAGTGTCGCATCATGTTCGACCGCCGCTTGCTGCCGGGCGACGATCCGGCGAAAGCGGTCCAGCAGATGAAAGACGCCATCGGCGCTATCGATCCCTTCGAGATCGCGGTCTCGCCGCGCGACTTTATGTATCCGAGCGAAGTGAAACGAGACGCCGAAGTGGTGCAAGTGCTAGAGCAGGGCATCCGGACGATGCTCAATTACGAGCCCAAGTTTTCCTTTTCCACGGCGGCCAACGACACCGGTTTATTCAATCATCGTGGCATTCAAGCGATCAATTACGGCGCGCGCGATATCCGCTTTCAACACACCGATCACGATCTAGTAGCGCTCGACAGCGTCTTCAACGCGGCAAAGGTGTTCGCGTTTCTGGCGATACATCGATAGCGAAAGCGTAAGGGTTTCGTTCCAGCCGTTCAAATCGTTCCAAACGTTCCAATCGTCGAAGCCTGAAATTCGTCTTAGAACTAATGGAACGCTTGGATCATGTGGAACGATGGCTGTCCGCAGCCGGTGGAACGTTTATTTTGCTTCATGCTTTCTTAACATCCGCAGATAGTAGTCCCACAAATTGAGCATCGCGTCCGGGCGATAAATCCGCTTTCGTTTTAATAGCGCGTCGGCATCGGTAGCCCAGGAGAAGGCGCCCATGGATGCGGCGGTCACTTGAGTCTTGGCGCTATGTTCGAGCAGGACGCCGCGGATGCACGCCTCTTCGATACTCGTGCCGGCGACGACGATGCCGTGATTGCGCAGCAGCACGATCTTATGTTCGCCGAGTAATTTCGCCACCGACGCGCCTTGTTCGGCGCTGACGATCAAGTCGGAGGATTCTTCGAATTTGTTGATCGCCGGCGGATAAAAGGCACAGCTCAGATTGGTGATCGGCAAAAGCCGATGTTCCGACGAGGCGATGATCGTCGAATAGGTCGGATGGGTATGGATGACGCATTTGATTTCCGGATTGACCCGGTAAACTTCACTGTGAATCGGAAACTCGTTGTGCCGCTTGCGCTTGCCGGCGAGCGTGTTGCCTTCGAAATCAATCAATACCATGTCCTCGGCAGTCGCCTCTTCCAAGCCGATGCCCGAGCCTTTGATCCAGTATTGATTGGGCTGCTCCGTCAGCGCAGATACATGGCCGTAGATCATATCGTTGTGGCCTTGCATGGCGAGGATGCGGCAAGCCAAGGCGAGTTTCTCTTGAATCTCCAAATGATGCCTCCGAAAGATTGTATCGTAGGTAGCTTTGCGTGAAGTCCAATGTTTCACGCTCAGCACAAATTAGCGGAGGCGTTGCTCGTCTGTCAATCTAAACAGCGCCCAAAAGCAACAGCGGCTCCGGGATATCCGGGAGCCGCTGCGGAGAGAATTATTCAACCGAACGATTTGTGCTTTTGACTTGTAGATCTATCGACGGTAATCCCGATCGTCTCGACCATACCGGCGCTCATGATAACGGTAGTCCCATCGGTGTTCAGGACGATTGTCGGAGTAATCCCGGCGGTCGTCGATATAGTACCGTCCGAATACTCGCCTTGGATGATTGGCGATCTCCTGTTGGACGGCCGGATGCTGCCGGAGGAATTTTCTTACTTCCTGATGCTTGTCGAGATATTTGCGGTCGTTTACCAACTGAGGATTTGCTTGTAACTCCGTGGAGACTTTCGGATGTTTCTGCATGAAGGCGTGGAACTGAGCTACTTCGTCTTGCATTTGGGCATAATCGCTCCAAGCCGGTGCGGCGGCGGCGAAGAACGATAGCGCAAGAACGATTGTAAGCGCCAGCGGCGAAAGTTGGCGTCTGTGTTCAATGAAAGATTTCATCGGGTCGTCCTCCTTCTGGCATGTTAGACGCTGCCATTTAGGATTTGTTTAAAGGGGGGCAATGGCGCCCCTCACAGCGTCCTATTATAACAAACCGTAGAGCTGACGAATAAACTATTTAACCCAAAGGTTCGCGCCATGAGTGAGACGGAGGTCAAGAAGGGCAAGGAAGTGAGCGCCGTTGGTCAAGATGGCAGAATAGGGCGATGGGCCGTATTCGCGTAGCCAATTGATCAGCGGACTGCTAGCGTCACGAGGAGTCAGGAAGTCCAAAGTGTGCGGCCCGGCTTGGTAGCGCAGGCCGTCTGCGCCGAGATTGGCGTCGGAAATAGTTTGACCGGAACTTCCCAGAAGTGCGCTGTACCATTTCTCGATGGTCGAAAGTTCTCCCACAGCAACCGTTACTTTTTCAATCCCGGTGATTTTGTTTTGGTGCAGAAACTGCCGTGGAATTCGCTCAGCGCGCGGCGTGACATCTTCGATCAAGAAAGGCGCGACGCCACGATGGCTGCCGGTGGCGAGCGACAGCAGCCACTTGAGTTCGTAACCATCGGGCCGTTTGCGCGACCAGGGTACGGGGTTGTTGATCGCTACGCCGGCGGTTTGCAACTTTTTGGTGTCGCCGAGTAGATCGTCGGTCTGGAAGCAGACGTCGACGAATCGTTCTCCTTTTTGCAGCGGGTCCCACCAGCGATGATCGATAGCGTCGCGATAGAAGGCGATGATCTCGAGATAGGAGCCGTCCTGAAAGGAAATTAATACGTTGTGACTGCCGACGGGGTGCTGCCCGCCGGGGACGACCGTGAAGCCAAGCTGTTCGTAGTCAGTGGCCGCCCGGGCGAGGTCTTTGACGACGACAACGAGGTGATCGATCCCTTGTATCATTGCCTATAAATCCATGTTTTTGTTGTGATCTATTTGAATGCGGGCACCACTTCCTCAAGAAAACGTTTAAGCTGACCCCCTTGATCCCAGGATGTCATGCGCAGCGTGATATGCTCGATGCCCGCGGCAAAGTAAGCTTTGAGTTCTTCGATGCAGCGCTGAGGACTACCCGCTGTGGTGAAGCCCTCGACAAACTTCATGCTGAAGTTCGACGTGTAATACTTGTCGAGAAACGCCTTGCTTTCGTCCAACGCTGCCTGGCGATTCTCATTGATAGTGATGTTGTGGTAAAGCGAGCTGCCGATTTTCGCCGGATCGCGCCCTTCTTCCTGGGCCATCGCCAGGATGCGCGTCCACTGCGATTTGAATTCTTCCGGTGTCACTTTGTTGGTCATCCAGCCGTCGGCGTATTTTGCCACGCGCCGCAGTCCTTTTTCGACGGCAGGCGAGGGCGCGCTGGCGCCATCTTTCCAGGTGAGACCGGTGGGATTGCTGGCGATCCAGATCGGCAACGGATTTTGCACCGGCCGCGGTTGAATCGTCACGCCTTCGAATTCGTAGAAACGGCCTTTATGCGATGCCTTCTCTTCGTGGAAGAGCTTTTTCAGAATCACGATGCCCTCTTCAAGGCGACCTACGCGCTCGGTGTCTTTAATGCCCATTACTTTATGTTCCAATGCTTGCGCTGGGCTCTGTTCGTTGGGGCCACCGAGACAAACCGCGAGCCAGGAGCGCCCGCCGGAAATCACATCCAAGCTCGCCCACTGTTGCGCGAGCAGGGCCGGATGACGATGTGGAAAGGTCGCCATACAGCCGACGGCCAGTTTAACTTTCTTCGTGACGGCTGCCAGCGCGGAGAGTAGGGCGATCGATTCGAGCCGCGGTTTGGCGAGCAAGCTATCGCCGACCCATACGGCGCTAAATGCGCCTGAATCTTCACCGCGCTTCGCCATGTCGAATAACTCCTGAACCGTCACCGCGCCGATGATCACGCCGCGGTTCGCGAGAGTCAGTCCAAATGAAGCCATAGAAAGCCTTTCAAATGTCGCAGGATTTGCCCGCGTTTATAACACATGGTGTCGGGTTTGCGAAATGTGCGAAAGGGGATTATTCACCATGAAGGACACGAGGTAGGGGATTCGGACTCGGAATATTTACCGCAAAGAACGTAAAGTACGCAAAGGAATAAGGCCGATCTGTCACTTCGTCCGCGGGGAGAAATCTTTCTTTCATGTTATCGCCGTGCTTGATTTCTCGCGATTGGAATTAACCATATCCCCGTGGTAATTCTCCACGGAACAATCCTTCGCCTATCATTGAGGAGATCGTTCATGAAAGCGAGCTTTCGCGACTATATCAACACGCTGCGCAAAAATGACGAGCTGTTGGAAATCAGCAAGCCGGTGGATCTGCGCGATGTCGCCGCCTTGGTGGCGCAGTCGGAGAAGGCGCTGCTGTTTAGGAATTTGACCGGCTACTCGATGCCGGTGGTCTCCGGTTTGTTGCAATCGCGTAACCGCATTGCCCTAGGCATGGGCGTCGCCTATGAAAACATCGGTGACAAGCTCGGCAAGGCGATGGACAAACCGATCAAACCCAAACGCGTCGCCAACGCGCCGGTGAAAGAAATTATTCACACCGGCAAGAAGGTAAATCTCTACGACCTGCCGGTGCCGGTGTTCTCGATCATGGACGGTGGGCCGATGATCACGGCCGGAGTAGTGCTCGCCGAGGATCCCGAGTTTGGCATGAACGCGGGCATTTACCGCCTCATGCTCAAAGAGAGAAATATCACCGGCATCGACATCGTCACGCCCAACAACATGCGCAAGTTCGCCGAGCGCGCCTTGGCGAAAAAGAAACCGCTGCCGGTTTCGATCTCGATCGGCACACATCCCTACGAATTAGTTGCGTCGACGTTCAAAGCCAATCTCGGCGTCAACGAACTAACTTTTTCCGGCGGCTTGCGCAACGAGCCGCTGCGGCTCGCGGACGGCGAGACGGTGGCGGTTCCTTGCATCGCCGACGCGGAAATTGTTTTAGAAGGGGAGATTCTTCCCGAAGGTTGGGTTCATACCGAAGGACCGTTCTCTGAGTTCAACCGGCTGATGGGCGGTATGCACATGAACCCGCGCGTGCGCATCAAGTCGATCATGTACCGCAAGGATGCAATGTATTACGCGCTGCAAATGCCCTGGGAAAATATCTGGATGTCTGCGCCGATCTATGAAGCCGCGGCGCGGCGCGTGCTGTTTGAAGCCGGCGTGCAAACCAAAGCGATCAACGTCACCCCCGGCGGCTGCTGCCACTGGCATATCGTCGCGTCGATCAAAAAAGTCCCCGGCGACGGCAAGAACGCGATCATGGCTTTGCTGTCGATTGCCGACATCAAACATGTGACCATCGTCGACGACGATATCGACGTCTTCGATCCCGTCGACGTCGAGTGGGCGGTTGCGACCAGAGTGCAAGCGGACCGTGATGTTGTTATCGTGTCCAACGCACGCTCGAAGCCTCTCGATCCGTCATTGCCATTACCGCTCCACGGCAAGGTTCCGACCACGGCTAAAATGGGCATCGACGCGACGATTCCAGAAAATATTCCAGCTGAGCGTTACACGCGGATCGTTTACTTCAATCAGGACAAGGTTAAGCTTAGCGATTACGTTGGGCCGGCTGTGGAAACGGCGAAAGCAAAAACTGGAATGAAAACGGCGGAGACGGTTGATTCGCTGGTTGAGAAGATCGAAATCGCCCTCGGTAAAACACACTGCTTCTTCGCCGATCTCTTAGATAAATTTCCCAGGGCGGATTACAAAACGGTGGCCAGCGCAGTCGCGCGGTTGTATGAAGAAGGGAAGCTTAGTCAGGATAAGGACGGGAAGTTCGAACTAAACGCGTCGCAAACCTAGCAAGGAATCTGAGGCACTCATTACGGGTAAAACGACTGTTGTAATTTCAAATTGCAGTAGAATCAGAACGCGCTAGGCTGAAGAAAAATATCGCCGCTTTGACCGCTGGCAATCCGCAGGATTCTTTGACGCTCAGGCATGATAACAACTGCCGCTTCAGAAGTGCCGCCACCGCAAATGCCGTTTGAAGTGGCGACGACGCTGTGTTCCCCAAGGCCAACGAAAAGTTCGACCTTTTCCGATGGCGCGAGATCTGCCACGGGCACAGCATCCACGAAGACGCGAATCGTACAGGCCGACCCCATGAAACCGCTATCGCGCTTTACGACGAGGCTTCCCGTATTTGGCCCTTGAGCTATCCACTGCAATGCCAAGATACGAGAGTTCGGCACCGGGGCTGCCTGATTGACGGTCAGCGGCGAAGTGGCACAGGCCGTAAGTGATAAAAGAAGGAATATTGCTAACAAGTGCATAAGGCCTCCGATTGAAATCCGACGACAGTATATTGTCCAATTCGCGGACATTATACCAATTACAAAGATTCGACTTGCCCCCTCTGTCCCATTGCTCATGCGACGACTCTTGAAGGATCTCCTTGGTTTTGAAGCGGGATGATCTGTACGCCTCTCAACGCCAATTCCGTGTAAGTTTGGCCCTTGTCATCGCAGAACTCAACTGCGCAAACACTCGGCGCAAGAAGTTAATCCCTCGCCAACTTCGCCGCGTTTCAGTTTACGCGACGGGATATCCTGACACTGTGGGACTGTGTCCAGTAATTTGGGTTATAGTTTTTTCATCTCGCACATCCTACCGCGCCGTCTTCCCATACAGCTCCGTTAGAAAGCCGCTCTTTTCGATTTCGCGCAGGAAACTCAGATCCATGAAATCGGCCGGCTTCATGCTCTTGGCCCTCGGGTCGGTTTCACGGTCGAGCTCGCCCTGGATCGCTTCGTCGCTGGGAATCGGCAGAGGGTCGAAAACTTCGCGCTGGTCGTCGTAGAGAAACGCGATCTGTTCGGTTGTGGCGCCACGAAAGAATTTCACCAGCGCCCGGACCGAGCCTTCGCGGTTGGTTCTGAAATAGTGAATGGCTTCCACATAGGCGCGGAGCAATCTCACGATACCTTCGCGGTCGCGGGCTATGTTACGGCGCGTGACGCTGAGCGTGGCGCCCGAACCGGCGATCTTCAGGTCCTTGGCGGAACCGCCGGGAAGCTGTTTCGCCCGGCCTTGTTGGATCAACACCAGCGATGACTCACCGGAGACCCCCGCGTCAATCTTGCCGGCCAAAAGCGCCGCGCCCACCTGCGGAATCCCTCCCATCTGCAGGATGCTGACATCGGCATCCGGCTTTAGCCCGACTTTCTTCAATGCATCTCTCAGGAACGTGTCGCCTTGCGAGCCATATTGGGTGACGCCGACGGTCTTGCCTTTCAAGTCTTGCAACCGTTGAAGCGGCGACTCTGGCCGAAGCAATACCCTCTGGCCTGAAAAATTCGTCGTGGTCGCAATGATCACGGGATCGGGAGTGCGAAAGCGCGCGCGCAATACCGATGACGTGCCGCCGAGGGCATAGTCGATATCGCCGGCGAGAAGGGTTTGAATCAAACGCGGGCTGCCGGTGAGCAAGATCACCTCGGCATCGATGCCATGTTTCGAAAAAATCCCGGCTTCTTTAGCGACCCAAGGCAGCACTTGCGTGATTCCGGGTGCGACATAGGCTACCAAAATCTTGCGGCGCTGCTGAGCGAACGCGAAATCGGAAATCACCAGGGCCGCCAAAATCGCTGCAATGCCGGCGAATTTATTGTGCGGTTTGGTCGCTGCCATAGGAAAAACCTCCGTTGCGGCTTACTCTTGTGTGTAGGTCTACTTGTTTTCGATCAAAGTCCAACCGATAGCAATAGCGGGTTTGAAATCGCCGATGACCGAGTCGTAGATCTTTCTGAGATTTTTCCACGGATCTTCGTCGCGGTAGAATCGGTGCAGGAACAGCATGTCGGTGATCAGGCTGAGCATCCAATTTACGTCGGTGCTGTAGCCGATGACGGCGCGGCAGCCGGAGGCTTGGAGAAATTTCTTGGCGAACTGTTGGCCGGCGCGGCCATTGAGGACGCTGCACGCGGCGAAGTAGACGAGATTCGACTTCACGCCGAAGCCCTTAAAGGCATCGCAGACTTCCTGCTCGCCGATGGATTCAAGAACCGATTTCACCTCGCCGGGAGCGCCGTGAAAAGCGAGGTAGAAAATCGGCGCGTCGGCGGCGCTGGGGTCGCGCCAAAGCAGGCCGTCCGGCGACGAAGTGTAGTGGGCGAGACCTCGCTGGGACTCGACGAAGCGGTGCGCGAGTTGCAGCGGCGGATCGTGTAGCGGCCCCATCGACTCGAAGAACCCTTTGACCGACATGGTTTGGAACATGCGATTGTCCCAGTAGGATTCGAGCACCACCAGTTTTCGTGACACTCGTCGCCCTTGATCCACACCCGGCCAAGTCGGATGGCCGGCGCGAGCGCAGGCAGCGAACCATTGCGGCGTTTCTTTGGCGCATTCTTCGACGCAGCAGTGGCTACAAACTCTGCTCTTGCCGTCGTAGCAGACGAAAGATTTGTCAGCGGCAATGTCGTGTTTCCAGTAGCAGATGTCGGTGGGCATGGGGCTAAATCAATCCTTGGAGTGTTGGAATGATCGAAAGACAGGGCAAAACCAAATTCATGTTTGTGTCAACTTGTTCAACGCTTGCTCCTGTTGCCGATTGATGGTCGCGACGGCTGCACGGGTCATTTTAACGCTTCGCAGTGGCTTTGCTTAAAAGCGCGACGATTTTGTCCGGCCTGATAGGCAAGTCGCGTACACGCGCGCCGTTCAGCGCATTCGCAATTGCGTTGCCGATCGCCGGCGCCGTTGGCGGCAGTGCGGCTTCGCCCATGCCTTTGGCGCCGCACGGGCCATCGGGGTGCGGCGTTTCAACGAGCCGCGATTCAAATTCGCTCGGATGGTCGAGCATCGAAGGCAGCATATAGTCGAGAAACGTGCAGTTGATCGGCTGGCCGTTGTCGAAACGCATTTCCTCGAACAGTGCGCTGCCCAAGCCAGCGAGCGCCGAACCTTCGTTTTGCAAAGTGCACTGCAGTGGATGAATCGCCTTGCCAACGTCGACCGCGGTTGCGACTTTGAGGACGCGGATTTTGCCGGTTTCGGTGTCGACTTCGACTTCCGCGGCCGCTGCAGAATAAAACCAAAACGATGAGCCTTTGCCTTGACCGGTTATCGCGTCGACTCCGCCTTCGGTGCGCAGCGTGTGGCTGCCGAAGAGGCTACCACTCGCTTCGCCGAAGATCGCTTTGAAAAGTTGTGGATAGCTGAGGCGCTTTTCCGGCACTCCTTTGACCTGCAAGCGCCCGTCTTTCAATTCCAAGTCTTCGACGTGCGCTTCGAGCGCTTTCGCTCCCGCCTGCATGAGTTGATCGCGAATTTGTCTCGCGGCGATTTGCGCTGCTTTTCCCATGTGAAAGGTCGCGCGGCTCGAGCTGGTCGATTTATCGTAGGGCGTGAAATCGGTATCGGGAAAAGTGACAGTCACCAGGTCGAACGGCAAGCCCAACTCATCGGCGACGATCTGCGCCAAGCATGTCTGCGCGCCCTGGCCCATATCCGTGGTGCTGGTGAGCAAGACGGCGGAGCCGTCGGAGTTGAGCCTAACGCTGGCGGCGGAGGTGCTCGGCGTCGACGTGCTCTTGATGGCGACGGCCAAGCCTTTGCCTCTGACAATCGCTTCGCTTCGTAATCTTTGCTCTGCTCCCGCTTCCCAGCCGATGGCGTTGGCCACTTGTTTGAGGCATTCGGAAATACCCACAGAGATCATTGGCTCGCCGGTAATGAAGCGGGTATTTTCCTTGAGCAAGTTTTTCAAACGGATTTCGAAGGGGTCCATGTTCAAGCGGCGCGCGATGTCGTCGATGTCGGATTCATAGGCCCAGCAAACATGTGATGCGCCGACGCCGCGATAGGGACCGGCCGGCGGGAGATTCGTATATACTGCGTAGCTTGTATAGTCGCGGTGCGGAATGTTATACGGGCCGCCGGCGATGAGGCAGGCATTTTTCGAGTTGGCAGGTCCGGAGAGCGCGTACGCGCCCATGTCGTAATAGACTTCGGCCTTGCGCGCCCACAACCGGCCATCCTGTTTGAAGCCGGTCTTGATTTGCACCACGGCGCCGAAACGACGGCCGGTGAGAAATACTTCGTCGCGGCTGAGAATCCACTGTACCGGCCGGCGTGCTTTGCGCGCGAGCAATGCCACCACCGGTTCGATCCGCGCGTGGTTCTTGCCGCCGTAACCGCCTCCGACGAATGGCACGATGACGCGCACGCGATTCAGCGGCAGTTTAAATACTTTGGCAATTTGCTCTTGCAGCGGCGAAGGCGTTTGACAGGGCGTGCGGACGACGAGCTTGCCGCTTGGCTCCCAAAAGGCCGTGACCGCATGCGGTTCGATATGACCATGCTGGATCGGCGGGATGGTGTAGCTGTTCTCGATGATCTCATCCGATTCGCGAAAGCCTTGCTCGATGTCGCCGCTGGCGGCGCGGTAAACGCCGTGAATATTGCCGCCGGCGCGTTTGTCGACATGCTGCTCGTGAATGATCGGCGCAGTCGCTTTTGCCGTTTCCAGGATGTCCGTGACCGCCGGCAATTCTTCATACTCGACTTCGATAAGGTCGAGTGCCTCCTCGGCGATCTCGCGGCTGTCGGCGGCGACCGCGGCGACGATGTCACCGACGCAGCGGACTTTATCGATGACGACAACCGGCTGGTCTTCAACGCCGGTGCCGAAGTACGGATTCAATCCAGTGAGATCATCGCGTGTGACGACAGCGCGCACGCCCGCTAGGAGCAGCGCCTTGCTGGCGTCGATGCGCAGGAGCTTGGCATGCGGGTAGGGGCTACGCAGCGCCTTAGCATAAAGCTGACCGGGAATGTCCATATCGGCGGCGTAGCTCACCGCGCCGGCGACCTTGGCGCGGCCGCCGGTCATCTCGACATTGGTGCCGACTAGCGTCATGGAAATGTCACCGTCTGGCCATTTGCCGGCGAGCACGGGCAAATCCAGTCGTCCATTCTCACTTATTGCTCCGCCGGCCGCGGATATGTCCGCGTACTGTGCGTCAGCCCCATTCGCACCATCATCTCGGCGGTCTGGATACTGGTCTTGAGCGCGTCCATCACCGGCACGCCAAGCTCTTTTGCCATCTCCTGCGGCGAATATTGCACCGGCACCATGGTCACGCCCATGGGCACGATGACTTCGGCATCGTATTTGTCGATCAGCTCGCGCGCCACCTCGATAAACCGGCCGCGCATCGCTTCGCGGTTCTTCGTGCTTTCCGGCAGCGGGATGCCGATACCGCGGATACCGACCACCGAGTCGGCGACGCGCCAAGCGTGCATCTGTTTGCGCATGAACGGAATGCTTTTGTCTTCGTAGGCGACGACGCCCAGGCGATTGGTCAATTGGGCTCCGAGATGGAGCACCGACTGGCCGGCGCCGACCATCGGTATGCGCACCAAGTTCCGCGCTAGCTCGACTCCGGCGTCGAGGGTGCCGAAGGGCACGACGGCATCATAGCCCGCGGCCTCCGCTTTCACGGCGATTTCGGCAACTAATGGTCCGGCGGAAAGGGAGTTGACCTGCGAGTTGGAGTGGCGAAAGAAGGTCGCCTTGATGACGTCGAAGCCAATTTCAGTTCCCGGTGATGCACAGCGCAACACCGCTTGGCGGCGCCGCTCGCCTTCCTCAGGCGGATATTCACCCATGACAACCATGATTTTCATTGGTCTACCTCGTGAGAAAAATATTTCCCAATATATGGCCTATCCGTGAAACGGCTGTCAATCGCGATTTGCTGCAAATCGTGCCGCGCCATCCTCGGAATATTTCTCGCAAAGACGCTAAGCCCGCAAAGTTCGTAAGGAATGAAGAAGTCGGTTTGAAATTTATTTATATTTCGATTCCGAACTTGGCGTCCTTGGCGCCCCTTCGATTCCACTCAGGACATGCTTGGCGGAAGTCATTGCCCGTTTTTCTGGAACACGACACTGGCTTATGACCGGCTGGGGTGCGAGAGTTCCAGCAGCTCGTGCACATCGTGGCTCATCACGGCGAGGAACGCGGCCAGGCCGATGTACCAGACCGTGTACTGGAATCGCTTCTTTGCGCTCACGGAATAGTAAAAAGCGTTTTCCGGAGCGGTGGGATCGTAGCGCCAGGCACGCATGATCTGTGGCGCGGCGAGGAGCGCCATGTAGATCAGCAGCGGGCTTGGCGAGTAGAAGAAGATTGCAATCAGTATCGGCACGCCGAGGAGCCAGAGCCGCGGGCTGATAATCGCCGTGATCCGGCCGCCGTCGAATGGCGACAGCGGAATCAGATTGAACAGATTGAGAAAAAAACCGGAATAGGACAATGCCAGCAACAGTCTGCTGTCGTAGCTCTGCGCCAGAAAGTAGCAGCCCAGCGCGGCGACGCTGCCGACCAATGGGCCGGCCAGACCGATGTAAGCCTCGGTTTCGGCGTCGTGGGGCAAGTCTTTGAGGGCGATCCAAGCGCCGACGAACGGAATGAACGTCGGCGCGCCGACGTTGAGGCCGCACTGACGAGCGGCGATGTAGTGACCCATCTCGTGGAGAAAGATCAACAGGACGAAACCAACCGCGTATGGCAAGCCATAGATCCACGCATAGGCGAACACCGATAAAAGCATGGTTCCACCGGTGAGGAGAATCTTGCCTAGCTTCCCGCTGGCGAGGAGAAAGAACAGTGTCTTGAGCATGGATGATTCCTTGGACGATCTCAGGATAACTGGATAGCCGACGGTTAATGACGCTGTATCACGGAATTCTCAAGTTGTGCCGTTCTACCGGCGCTTGACACTTCCAGCCGCGGCCATTAATGCTTCTAGCATGCCGGTACGCAATGGAACACTAGGTCATATCGTGCTCAACGTCGCCGACCTAAAAAAGTCGGAGCGTTTTTATCGCTCAATCCTCGGCTTAAAAGTGTCCGCGCGCAACCGCGAAACCAAGATGACCTTCATGAGCTACGGCCGGGAACATCACGACGTCGCGCTGCAAGCGCTGCCAAAAGGCGCCAAGCATGTCAGCGGCAGGGGCATCGCTAAACTGCATCATTTTTGTATCTACGTCGATCGCAACGAAATTATCGACGAGATCTATCCAATATTAAAGCGTCGAAGAATTCCCATCGTCAGTGGACCGGAGACGCTGGTGGTCGCGGGCAACCGCTCGATCAGCTTTCTCGATCCCGACGGCAACCGTGTCGAGATCGCCTGCAACGCCAATAAGTTCCAGTTCGACAATCGTAAGAAGCGGATGGCGTAAGGGAAATTCGGACAATTACCCGCAAAGAACGCAAAACACGCAAAAGGAATTGGGGTTGTGGACAATCCCAAAGAAGTCGAGGGACATATGTCGATTGACGCGGTCTTAAGCGGCAAGACTCTGGCACGCAAAGATTTCTGTAAAATCTTGATGGACGAGGTGAAGGAGCGTCACGCGCGGCTGTATCATCCGTATTATCTCGATCTCTATGAGGGCAAGCTGCCGATCGAGGCTGTGCGCGTGTGGGCTAAAGAGGCCTGGGGCATCTTTGCGTACAATGTCGCCATCAACACCGCCAAGTTGGTTCGCTGCCAGCTCTCGGGCATCCACGATCCGGAGATTCATAAAAAGTTTGTCGACGTCATCCATTCCGAAGTCGGTTACACCTATTTCAAAGATTCCCCGCGCGCCGTCTTGGGCCATCGTGCGCTCTTCTTACGCTTCGGCGAGAGTCTCGGTATTCCCGCCAAGGAGTTGGAACGTTGCGAACTTGAAGAAGACTTTTTGCCGACCACGGTGCTGGCGCGGGTCGGTTGGCTCGATATCGCACTGCGTAGCAATCATATTCTCGAACAGGTGGCGTCGACCAATTGCTGTAACGAGTTCTCGAATCAATTGACCGGCGGCAAGTTTTTCACAGCGTTTCGCGATCATTACGGCTTAAAGCCACACGACATTGAGTTTTTCGCCGAGCACGGCGAGGCGGACACCGAACACAGCAACATCGGCTACGAGTTGGTCGAGCAGTTCGCCACGACCAATGAACTGCAAGTTCGAGTGGTTAAGGCGCTGCGCAAAGGCTTGGCGATCTGGTGGGCGATTACCGACGGCGTCGCGCGAGAGTGCGAGAGGCTAAAGAAATAAATTGATCACAAAGGGCACAAAGGAACAGATTCGGATTAGGAATGTAAACCGCAAAGGGCGCAAAAGGAATGTTCGGCCGGACCAGCAGGTTCTTCGTGTCCTTCGTGGTGAGAATTGAATCGGGGGTGTCATGGAGGTTCTGTCCACTTACCATTTGAAGCAGTGGGTTGACGAAAACCAGTCCTATTTCAACCCGCCTTTTCGTACTAATAAGCTGCTCGTCAGCCACAAGGATTTTCTCGTCATGATCCTGCGCGGGCCGAATACCCGGCTGGATTTTCACATTCAACCCGGCGATGAGTTTTTCTACCAAGTCCAGGGCGACATGGAATTGGTGGTTAAGCCGGAAGGGGAACGGCGAAAAAGTGTAGTGATCAAAGAAGGGGAAATCTTTGTCCTACCTGGCGGGATGCCGCACTCGCCGCGACGCTTTGAAAATACTTGGGGGTTGGTTATTGAACGCAAACGACGCCGAGAAGAGAAGGAAGAGTTTGCCTGGTTCTGTGAACAGTGCGATGAATTGGTGCTTTCACGGATTGTTAACCAGGGCGATATCCCGTCGCAAGTTTCCGCCGTTTACAGTGAGTTCAACTCCGATCCGAAGATGCGCACCTGTCGATCTTGTGGTTATGTCTTTCCGGAAACGCCAATGGCCGAGCGGCTGACCTTTCTCGACCCGAAAAATAATCCGCCGACAAGTAAGGAGTAGTGTATGAACAGCAAATACCAAGAAAAGTTCGGCTATCCAGTCGAGCGGACCAAGGGCAAAGTGCGGCCGGCCATGGTTTCCTGGATTCAGGATTTCATTCGCAACTCGCCGTTTTGTGTCATGGCCACCAGCAATTCCAAAGGGGATTGCGATGCCTCTCCCAAGGGCGGCCTGCCCGGATTTGTCAAAGTTCTAAACGACAAGCAGCTGTTTATCCCTGACGTAGCTGGAAACAAACTGTTTCACGGCTACGGAAATTTGGAGAGCAACGCCAAGATAGGCTTGGTGTTTTTCATCCCCGGTCACAACAACACGGTCAGGATCAACGGCACAGTAAAAGTGATCGATCGAGACGAACTCACCAATGTGCGCTTGGAGGTCAGCAATGCCGACGAGAAGGCGGAAATCCTTCAGGGCCTGTTGCTCGACGTCGAAGAATCCTACAGCCACTGCCCACGGGCGCTGAAATTCTCCAACTTGTGGGACGTCGATCAGATCACCAAGAACCTCGCCGCGCCGCCGGTCGGCGTCAAAGAACCTGGAATTTAAACCTGCTTCACATAGATGGTAAGCGAACTCTGTTTCACAAGCGCCCGTGAGCTGGCGCGACTCGTTCGTTCGCGCGCTGTCTCCGCTCGCGAAGTCATGGCCGCATTCCTTGAGCGGATCGCGCGGCTCAATCCCGAGATCAACGCCATCGTCGCCAAGCTTGATGATGACCAGTGCCTCGCGCTCGCCGATGAGGCTGACCGGCGATTGTCTCGTGGCGACGCTGTCGGCCCACTGCATGGTCTGCCATTCGCTTTCAAAGATTTAGATCCCGCGGTCGGTTTTCCGATGACGCGCGGCTCGCCGATCTTTAAAGATTTCATGCCGAGCGAAGATTCGGTTTTGGTTGAGCGATTGCGCCGCGCGGGTGTTATCCCGATCGGTAAAACCAACATCTCTGAGTTCGGCATGGGCTCGCATAGCTACAACCAAGTTTACGGAATCACCTTTAATCCGTATGACCTTAGCAAAACCGCCGGTGGCTCGAGCGGCGGCGCCGGCGCGGCGCTCGCCGCGGGCTTGTTGCCGCTAGCGAGCGGCAGCGATCTCGGCGGTTCGCTGCGCAATCCGGCCAACTTCAACAACATCGTCGCATTGCGACCGACCGTCGGTTTGGTGCCGTCTGCACCGGTGGCGCTGCCGTTTCTCGGCTTCACCGTGAAGGGGCCGATGGCCCGATCCGTCGGTGATGCGGCATATTTGCTGAGCGCGATGGCCGGCGCCGACCCGCGCGACCCCGCTGTTTATCCATCCGACCCCTCTGTGTTTGCACGGCCTTTGGATCGCGACTTTAAGAACGTGCGAGTTGCGTGGTGTCCCGACTTGGGCGGTTTGCCTTTGGATCGCCGGGTTCGCGCGGTTTTGGCAGCACAGCACGAAACTTTCGCCGATCTCGGTTGCGTCGTCGAAGACGCGGTTCCCGATTTCAGCGGTGCGAACGAGTTGTTTCTCACTCTCAGAGCATGGAATTACTACCACACTCTCGGTCCGTTGCTTGAGAAGCATCGTAATGAAATGAAACCCGAAGCGGTTTGGCAAATCGAGTCCGGCCGCGATCTCACCGGCGCGGACATCGCCAAAGCGATGAGCCTGAACGGCGAGCTGATGCAGCGCATGCGCCGCTTCCAAGAAAAATATGAATTTCTGATTTGCGCCGTGAATCAAGTGCCGCCTTTCGATGCCTCGATCGATTGGCCCCGTGAGATCGAAGGCGTGAAGATGGAGAGCTATCTCGACTGGATGAAGTCGGCGTATTGGATTACCGCAACCTTCTGTCCGGCGATTTCAGTCCCGGCGGGATTTACCGACGATGGGTTGCCGGTCGGCATCCAGATCGTCGGTCGCTATCGTGACGATCTTGGCGTCTTGCAACTCGCCCATGGGTTCGAGCAGGCAACCGAATTTGGCCGCAGACGGCCGGATATCCCTTTGGCGTAGTTTGGTTGCGATAGAATTTAGTATGAGCTTGGGGCAGCGGCCTATTTTTGTTGGTACAGTTTAGCGGCAAACCCGCTCTTCTCGATCTCCCGGAGGATCGTGCCGTCGAAGAATTGTTCCGGCTTGGCCTGCTTTGCGCGCGGGTCGCGATCGGCCATCCAGGTCAATTGGGTTTGGATCGCCGCAGACGATGGGTGGGGAATCTGGGGATAGATTTCTTTGTACAGGCGGTACACGTCGTCCAACGCTTCCCGGTCGTCGATGCGGAGATACTTGCTCATGGCTCGAATACTGGGCTCCGGATTGTTCTTCACCATGTAGATCCCCTCAATGATTGCCCGCATATATCGCGTTGCGACGTCAGGTTGCGATTTCAGAAAGGCACGAGTGGTGATGACCTCAAGCTGGGGAAAAGGGATGTCGTATTGGGTTGGATCAGCGAGAATGCTGAACCCCACCTTTTTGGCGACGTTAAAAAACTCGGGAGTGAGGATCGTAGCGTCAACGCTGCGCTTGGTCAGTGCCGAGAGCCGCGTACTGGTGCCGCCGGTTTGCAGGATTGTGACATCTTTATCGGGGACTAAACCGTATCTTTGCAGAATCAACCGGGCCGCCAAATCCGAAGCGCTGCCGAAACGGGATATGGCGAGCTTCTTCCCCTTCAATTGGTCAAAGGTCATGATCTCCTTTTGCGCGAGCAGCGCGTATGGCAAACGAGGTTCAATGCTGGCCAGGGTTACGATGTCGCTGCCCGCTAAGTTGCTGCTGACGGCGACGGTGCCGCCGCCCATGGCGATCTGGGTTTCGCCGGCGGTGAGCGCCTGCACCGTGGTGACGCCGCTTTCGATCAGCACGACATCGACGCTCAGGCCATGCTTCTCAAATATTTTGGCTTCTTTCGCGAGCCAGTAAGCTGCCATGTTGGCGGTGAGCGCGCTGTAGGATGTCTTCAGTCGAGTGAGTTGGGCGTGGGCGCTCGCCGAAGCCAGCAGGCTCACAAGAAAACAAAGGATCAGACTGATTGGTCTGATTTGCATTGCACGCTCCTTAAGTCAGCAAAAACTCCGTCAGCACACGGTTGAACTCCTCGGTTTCTTCGATCTGTGGCTCGTGGGCCGAGTGTTTGAAGCGATATACCTTGGAGCCCGGCACGATCTTTTGAAAGTTGACATCCCAGTCGCGTTGATTGAGCGGGTCGTGATCGCAGGACATGAGCAAGAGCGGGATCGTCAACTGCGATAGCTGTTTGACAAACTCTTCCGTGGTCGACCGCACTTGGTGCACCGGACTGCGCAAACGCGCCGCGGACAAAGTTTCCCAGGCGCCGGGGATGATCGAGCTTTCGTAGCGCTCGCGAATGTTGTTTTCACTCTGCCATTTTTTATCGTGATAGAGCAGGGCAACGATCTTTCTCATGTTCTCCAACGACGGCGTGTAGCTTTCTAGATCCGCTTGGGAATTGGTCTTGAACACGCTGGCGTTGCCGCAAATGGTGACCATTTTCCGGATCTGCAATGGCGCTGGCTGGCGCACGCAAGCACGCAGGATCACGCCGCCGCCCGCCGAGTTGCCGACAAAAAAGGCGTTACCGATGCCGAGAATTTCCAGCAAGTGTTGGAGGTGCTTGATGCGCAGCCCCGCTGGGTCGCTGAAACTGTAAAGTTTGTCCGTCTGCCCCCAACCCAATATGTCCGGCGCGATGACGTGAAACTGTTTAGCCAGCGCTTCAATGTTGTAGCGCCAGGTGATTTCCGCCGACGCGCCATATTCGCCGCCGTGCAGCAGCACTAGATCTGGCCCATTGCCGGTTTCCAAGAAATGGGTCTTGATGTCGCCGACCATAAGCGTGCGGTGTTGATAAGCGGCCATCGATGGAGTTCCTTAGAAAAGGCGAAGGGGAGATTCACTCGCGCTAAGAACGCCAAGGCAGCAGAGTTGGAATTTTCTATTTCTGTTCCTTTGCGACCTTTGCAACCTTTGCGCGAGGTATTCCGAGATCATAGGAACGCCACGCCGCCGTCGACGCACACGGTTTGGCCGGTCATGAAGTCGCTCAGGGGCGAAGCGAGAAACAGCATGGTGCCCACCAAGTCCTTGGGCAGCTGCACCCGTTTCAACGCTCGATCGGCCAGCCTAGCACCGCGCATCTTGAGCACTTCCTCGGTGGGATTCTCTTCGGACAGGGTCGAACCGGGCGCGATGGCGTTGACGTTGATGTTGTCGTCGCCGACTTCGCGTGCGAGTGTTCGGGTAAAGCCGATGACGCCGGCTTTTGACGTGACGTAGTGAATACGTCCGGCGCTGCCGTTGAGGGCGGTGCCAGAAGAGATGTTGATGATCTTGCCGGACTTTTGTTGGCGCATGGTCGGCAGCACGGCACGGGAGCAGAAAAACAAACCCTTGAGGTTCACCGTCATCATGCGGTCCCATTCCGCCGGATCGATGGTATCGATGCCACCGCGATTCATCGGAATGGTCGAGAAGATTGCCGCGTTGTTGGCCAAGACGTCGATGCGGCTGAATTTGTCCAGCGTTAGTTTCGCCATGTCCTTGGTCGACTGCTCGTTGGCGACATCGACCTTGGCCGCCAGCGCCTTGCCATCGAACTGCTTGATCACTTCTCCGGCGACCTTCTCCGCCGCTGGCGCGTCGATATCGGCGACCACGACCTTGGCTCCCGCTTCGGCAAAGCCGTGGCAATAAGCCCGACCGATACCATGCCCGCCGCCGGTAACGATGACGACTTTGTCTTTAAGTCCTTGAATCATATCGTTGCTCCCTCAGCTTAAGATTGCCGTCAAAATAGCCTTATAAGTTTTTGACTGTCAAGGTGACCATTTGCGTCTAACTAAAAAAACCTAGATTCTATGTAAGCGCCGCCTAGTGAGGCGGGAAAAACTAAATTGGTTTTCCAAAGGGGACGAGCATCCCCTCTGCAATATGTAAATAAGCGGTGGGGGTAAATCCCGCCCGCGAAGTGGTTTCGGATAATATTTCGCGTCAAAGGCGGTTTCTGGAATGAAAAGTGTCGTAAGCGTTAGTTGCAAATTAATTGCCGTCGCGGTGTTCGCCCTGGCGGTTTCCCTGTGCTCGATCGCTGGCGCGGCTGAGTCGAGCGTCAATCCGGACACGTTACCGATGTTTGGCGCGCCGAAAATAGCTCGGCCAGACAATTTGAAAAAAGCCGATGAGGCGTTCGTTCGCGATAACACGCTCCGCTTCAATACCCGGCAGGCCGCCAGCGTTGCCTTTGCGGCGCAGGGGTGGAATGCGCTCAGAGCCAAGCAGTTAGACGCGGCGATGCTGAGTTTTAACCATGCCTGGCTGCTCAATGCCAAAAACTACGCCGCGTTTTGGGGCTTTAGCGCGGTACTTAGCGCGCGGGGTCGCTTGGCCGAAGCGCTCGATCAACTTGAAACCGCGCGCGAGCTGCTCGATGACCCGGCGCAGCGGAGCGCGCTGCTCGCCGATCTCGCAACGCTGCATTCGGAGTATGCCACGAGCCTGCCGGCGAGCCAGCAATTGGAGCGGGCTCAACGCTTCGTCGTCGCCAACAATCGCTTTACCGAATGTTTGGAAAACGATCCAAACTTTGCCGGAGGCTGGCACGAATGGGCGATTTCCCTTTACCAGCAAGAGCGTTATTCGGAGGCGTGGGCTAAGGTAAAGCGGGCGCGGGAGCTGCGCGGCGCAGCCTTTCCGCCGGAATTTCTTAAAAAACTGTCGGAGAAAATGTCCGAGCCAAAGTAAGATGAGGCGCTAATTGCCCTACTGACTTCGGTGGTCAAAATAGCTGCGGTAACTTACCACCGAGGCGCTGCGGGCGGGGAGGAGTCTTGCTGACCCGTGTTTTTGCCTCAATGATTTTCTTCTCATGCGCCTCGCTCGCGGTTGCGGCAGAACGCAATTGGCCAGGGGCGCCGCCGGATTGCTGGACGGAGGAGCGCAACGTTCATGGCGGCGATCTTGCCGACATCTGGAAAGCCAACACAGCGTTTAAGAAACTTACCGGTACAAAGCTAAAGCCGGGAGTTTATTCGCCCAACAAGGGTTATTACTTCGTTGCTGAAGATGGCAGGCCGAGCGGCGCAGTGATGATTTTTACAGAGAAGAATTACCTCATTCGCATCGAGTTCTCAGCACTCTTCGGTCTCGCCGAGGTAAAATGGATTAACGAGAAATTGTTGTTCATGCGTCCCTGGTGGGGACGGATCGCGGCTACGGATTTGATCTATGATGTCGAAGCGGAAAAAGTGATTTACGCTGAAAGCGTCACTGACGCGTACCTGGCGTATCAACAGTTTCGCGAAAGTTGTCCACTGCTGGGCTGCGAGTGCATCAAGAAGAAGTTGGAGTGATGGAGTGTTGGAGTAATGGAGGATGGGGTTCCGATTATTGCAATACTCCAACACTCCAGTACTCCATCACCCCAGTCTTCCTCACACGGCTATGGTTTGACCGCCGTCGACGACCAGGGCGTGGCCGGTGACGAACGACGCTTCGTCGGAAACTAAGAAGAGCACACCGTAGGCGATTTCTTCGGGGCGGCCCATTCGAAGCAGGGCTTTGTTACTGGCGCTCATCCTTCTTCTTTGTTCGTCGGTCGTGCCTTCGCCAAGGGTCGGACGTGGTGGAAAGCCTCTGAAGCGCGGCGTCTCGATGGCTCCGGGACAGACACAGTTGACACGGATTCCCATCGGGCCGTAGTCAATCGCCATCTCGCGAGTTAGATTGATGATCGCGGCTTTGGTGGCGCAGTAGCCGGGATACTCCGCCGAAGCCAGCAGACCAAAGGTCGACGCGGTAGTTACCATGTTCCCGCTGCCCTGCTTAATAAACTGCGGCATTACCGCCCGGGCGCCGCGATACATGGCGTTGAGATTGGTGTTCAACACGAAGTTCCACTCTTCGTCGCTGTGTTCGTGAATTTTCTTGCGAATACCGGCGCCGGCGTTGTTGTAGAGAATATCGACCCGGCCAAACGAATCCACCGCCGTTTTCACCGCTCGGTCTAAATCTTCCTGCTTGGTCACGTCGCAGTTGGCGAAGATCGCCTCGCCACCTTCTTTGTCCTTGATCAACTGATCGATGCGCGGCGAAATGGTTTCCTGAATATCGCAGCAAACGACCTTGGCGCCTTCGCGCGCGAACAACCGCGCGGTCGCCCGGCCGATGCCGCTGTTGGCGCCTGTGATAATCGCCACTTTGCCTTTGAGCCGTCCGAGTCCCGGACGTAACATATCGTGCTCATCTTTGAGAATGATATCCGCCATGGATAGTGCCTCCTGTTTTCCGTGTGTGAAGTCTCCGCTTCACTTATCCCAGGGCCGTGTGGGATTTCAACTGAGCGGGTATGAACAAATGGGCGTAATGCAGAGATGGAATATTGGAGTGTTGGCTCGGAATTCCATCAGTCCACCACTCCAGTGCTCCAAGTACCCAAGTTGTTATTTTTTGTACAGCTGCTTGATAAATCCCGCCTTTTCCAACTCCGCCACCAAGCTCAGGTCAACGTATGTCTTGGGGTCGGCAGTTGCAGCCTTCGGGATCTTTGCTGCCATGTCATCAAGCATGGTTTTGACCCCGTCGGCGGTTGGATAGGGAACCTCGGGAAAAATGTTTGAGTAGTCCTGGTACGCTCTTTCGAGTCCCTCGGGATCAGCGACACCCAGGTTCTTCTTAAAGAGTGCTTTGGCGTATTCCTTTTCGTTCTTGATGATATGAATCGCTTCGATCATGGCACGAGCGAGCTTGAGCAGCAGCGGTCGTTTGCTTTTGACGATCCCGTCCCGGCTGAGGATGCCGTTCCACCAAAATGGAATTTTGAGATCGGAAACGTTGTAAAAATTGCGAAAGCCAAGTTTTTCCGCTTGGGTCAAAAATGGCTCCGGCATGATGGTGAATTGAATCAGCCCCTTGGAAAGTGCCGCGAATCGCTCGGGATTCCCGCCTACGGGGATGATCTTGACGTCCTTCTCGGGATCGACGCCCAATTTTTTGAGTGCGAGCCGCAGACCAAGATCAGAGGTGCTGCCGAGCCGGTTCACCCCGGCGATTTTACCCTTGAGCTGTTCGATCTTGGTGAGGCTTGAGAGCGAAACAATATGATCGACGAAGGTAGGCACCACGCCAAGAATCATCACCGTGTCAGCGCCGGCGAGGCGCGAGCTGGTCAGCGTTGTGACCGAAATACTGGCGGCCTCGATTTCATTTGCCAAAAGCGCTTGTAATACCGTCGGACTGGCATTGATCGCGATGATTTCCGGTGTCACCCCTTGTTTCTGCAAGAGCTTACGGTCTTCCATCACCCAGATCGGGCTGTTGGTTGGGCTGAAACCAGCCCAGGCGAGGCGGAGTCTTTCTTGCGCCGTTGCCGGTGATAGCCATAGCAAGACTGTAACGAGACTGGAAACTGTCGACATTCTGAGCTTGGTCATCCGTGCACCCTCCTGTTTTTAGACGTATTCGTTGCTATAATGCTGGAAAATCGCGCTCGGTCAACAGGCTTTATTTTTACCAACTGTCGGTAGGGTCAACGGCTAGCCGTGCAAAATTCTCCCCAAGAAAACTTTGGGAGCTACGTTGACTCAACAATCTATGTGATATATTAGAGGCACGGCTTTTAGGGGAACTTCAGCAGATGGCTAATAAGGGAATATTGATTACCGGCGGTTCCGGGCTCGTCGGCGCCTATGCAGTGAAAATGTTGCTCGAACGGCGCGAAAGGCCCGTGGTTTTCGATGTCGCCTTAAATGAGCGGCTGCTCAGTGCCGTCGGCGTCGACACCAGCAAGCTCACCATGATCCGCGGCGATATGATGGACATGCCGGCGATTATTTCCGCCATCCGCGACAATGATTGCGATCGGATAATCCATTTGGCCGCCTTTCTCGGCGAAGAAGTGCAGCGCCGACCCTATAGCGGCGTGAATCTAAATTTCATGGGCACGGTCAACGTCTTCGAAGCGGCCCGATTGGAAAAGATCGCTCGGGTGATATTCCCCAGCTCTGGGACGGTTTATCTGGGTTCCCTGGGCGAGGGGCTCAAGCAAATCGACGAAAGCATCCCAATGAATCCGCCCTCGGTTTATGCCGCGACCAAAGCCAGTTGCGAATTCATGGGGCGCGCTTACGCTAAACGCTACGGCTTTGAATTCATCTGTCTGCGTTACACCGGCGGTCTCTATGGGCCATCGCCGGCGGCGCTCAAGGCGACTCGCGAGATCGCCATCCAGCAAATGATTCGCGCCGCGGTAACGGGCGAATCTGCAAAAATCGCTTGGCCTTACGGCCCGGCGGAAATCCTCTATGGCAAGGATGCCGCCAAAGGTACGGTGCTGGCGGTGTTGAAAGACAAATTCAAAGACACGCTATTTCACATTGGCAACGGCGATTTGTTGAGTGGCGACGACATCGTTGCCGCCGTGCGGAAGAAATTTCCAGGTGCCAATGTCGAGCTTGTCAAAGCCAACAATCCCATGCCTTATCCCGAATCCCGCCTATCGAGCGATTTTTCCCGCGCCAAGGAGCAGCTCGGCTATGAGCCCGAGTACCCCATCGATCGAGCCGTTGAGGACTACGGAGCAACTTTGAAAAAGCTCGAAAATCTTTAGGTCTAAGCAGTGAAGGACGCATCCCAGACAGCGTCTAACGATTAACCAGAGATCCGCTAGTCTTGGTGACACGGAGGCTAAAACGATGCCCATAAGAACTTGGTTGCTAACCGCCGTACTGACGCTATTCGCCGTTCCCACTTTCGCCGCACAGCCGGCGGCGCCTAAAGCGGGCTTCGATGAGAAAGCCGTGGCGGACTTTTATCGCGGCAAGACCGTGCGGATCGTCGTTGGCTTCTCCGCCGGCGGCGGCTACGATCAATATTCCCGCGTCATTGGCCGGCATTTATCCAAACATATCCCCGGCAACCCCAACGTAATTGTCGACAACATGCCCGGTGTCGGCAGCATCATCGCAGCAAATCATATTTATAATGCCGCGCCAAAGGACGGCACCGTGGTGGCCAACATTTCTGGCCCGATCGTCCTCGAGCAGCTATTCGGCGCACCTTCAGTGCAGTTTGACATGGCCAAGTTTCGCTACTTAGCGGTGCCGGTGAGCGAGAGCTACTTGATGATTGTCCATAAACGGACCGGAATCGCAAAGTTTGACGATCTGCGCGGCGACAAAGGCAAACAAGTAACCATGGGCGCGATTCCTGGCTCGACCGTCGAGCATGCGCCAATCATGGTCAAAGAGGCGCTCAACGCGAATCTGAAGATTGTCTCGGGTTACAAGGGCACGGCTGACGTGCGACTGGCGTTGGATAGTGGTGAGGTTGGTGGATTCTTTAACACCTGGACATCTTCGAAAATTACTTCCTACGACAAGGTCAAGAGTCGCGAATGGGTTCTATTGGCTCAGTTAACCGAAAAACCGATGATGGATCTGATCATACCGAACGTACCGACGATTCAGCAGATCGTCAAATCGGAAGAGCAACGGCTGTTGCTCAAGTATGGAACCAGCACGCCCAACGATTTCGGCAAAGTATATGTGCTGCCGCCCGGGGTTCCCGCCGATCGCGGGCAGGCGCTTGAAATGGCATTCGCTAAAGTCTTCAAGGACAAGGAATTGCTCGCCGATACGGAAAAAGGGAAATTGGAGATCGATCCGATGATCGGCAATTCGATTCAGAAACTCGTGGTCGAGTTTCTCGGAATGGCGCCGGACGTGAAGAACAAACTGGAAGCGGTGCTGAAGCCGAAACGCGCTTAGTAGTTGGAAGCACAAAAAAGGGAGGGCCTATGTTGAATAAGTTCGTGAGACTCGCGATAGGGCTGGTGCTATTGGGTGTCGGTGTTAGCGCACGGAACGTTGCGGCTCAAACCGAAACCTTAGATGAGCTTTACAAGAAGGCTCTCAAGGAAGAAGGCGTTCTCAACTGTTATTGCTCCTTGGCACAGATCAACGCTGAAAAGATATACCCGGTATTCGAAAAGCGATTTCCGGGTATCAAGATCAATCACGTCGACGCCACCTCCGACAAGCTGGCGGCACGAGCGATCACCGAAGCCCGAGGCGGCAGAGTCATCGCAGACGTGGTCGAGTTTGGCTTGGAAGACATCAACAAAATCTACGAGCAAAAATTGATACTCGAAAAAGTAGCGCCGGAAGCTGCGGCTTATCCGGCGAATTTGAAAGGTTCCTTCTGGGTCGCCAATAACCTAATTTTCTTTGTCGGTGCGTGGAACACCGACAAGGTTAAAAAAGAAGAAGAGCCGAAGTTTCTCGACGACTTTGGCGATCCGCGTTGGAAGGGGCGGCTGATTGGTGAACCGCGGGACTACGAAATTCTCATCGGACTCACGCAGAAACATAAGAGCCTGGAAAAGGCTCGGGCTATTCTAACGCGGATCGCGGCCAATGACGTTGAATTTCACAAAGGCCATTCGGAGTTGGCGGAGTTTCTCGTCGCCGGTCAAGCCGCCGCTTGCTTTACCTGCTACTCACACCATTATCCCGGGCGGATTCGAAAGGGGGCGCCACTCAATTACATGTTGAGCGAAGGTGTCGCCGGGATCATCGCGGTGGCGGTTCTTAAGAACGCGCCGCATCCGAATACCGCGTGGTTGTTTAACCGCTGGGCGGCGTCGGAAGAAGGACAAACGGTTTACTCCAAGGGCGGCAGAACACCAGCCCATCCGAAAGTCGAGCCCACGGAAAAAATCCGGCCAGCAGCCATATATGCTGTCGGCGTGGAAGATCTACAGCAATATAGAAAGTACGAAAAAATTTGGAAAGAAGTGTTCAAGCTCAGATAAACGAACCCATATGAGACTGGGGATCGGCAGGTTGCTAAAATCATAGGAGGAAGAATGCTAGCAGTACGCAGCAAGGTTTTGAATAAGATCGCAGGCTTGGTCATGGGCTATTGGTTTTGTGGGGCGTTCTCTATAGCGGGCGCCCAGAGCTGGGACGAGCTCCATAAACTGGCGGTGAAGGAAGGCGGGACGGTCAATTTCTATGGCACCCTCGCTCAAGTTAATGCGGAAAAAATCCTGCCAGTATTCGAAAAACGATTTCCTGGCGTCAAGGTCAATCATGTCGATGCCACGGCGGACAAGCTCGCGGCCCGAGCCATCACGGAGGCGCGCGGCGGCCGGGTGTTGGCCGATGTCTTTCAGATGGCGCTTGAAAACGTCCTGCAGGTGATCGACCAGAAGCTGACGGTTAATTGGCTCCCGCCGGAAGCCGCCGCTTACCCGGCCAATCTTAAGGGCACCAACTGGTTGGCCGCTGACATGGTGATCATTACCGCTTCCTGGAATACCAGCTTGGTGAAAAAAGAGGACGAACCCAAGCAGTTCGATGATTTTGCCGATCCCAAATGGAAGGGTAAGCTGATTGCCGAAGCACGGGACGTCGAACTTTTAATGGGTCTAGCCCGGCACAAGTTTAAGAACGACGAAAAAGCTTTTGACTTTCTGCGCCGGCTCGCGAGCAACAATATTGAATTCCACAAAGGCCATTCCGAGCTCGCCGAATTCATTGTAGCCGGCCAAGCGGCCGCCTGCGTGACCTGTTACGCGCATCACTATCCACCGCGAATCAAAAAGGGCGCGCCACTCGCATTTATGCTCACCGAAGGAATTGCCACAATTACCGCCGATGCGTTGGCCAAAGACGCTCCGCATCCCAACGCGGCGCAGCTCTTCTATCGGTGGTCCGCTAGTGAGGAAGGACAAAAAGCTTATGCGGCGGGAGGCCGCTTACCGCCCCATCCGAAAGTAGAACCGGTGGAAAAAATTCGCCCGGCGGTGATCTATCCGATCGCTACGGAGGAAATAAAAGAGTGGCGGCGCTACGAAAAGGTTTGGAAGGAAATATTCAAGCTGCGCTAGGCGTAGCTTGACTCAGCGATTGAAGCTGATATCACCGTTGCACCGGATCTGCCGGTGTAGGTTTGGAGGTTCTATGTCTCGATTCGGACTACTAGTTTTCGGTGCGCTGATGATTGCCGGCAGCCTCGGTACTTACGCGCCGGCGAGCGCTCAGTCGCTCGACGAATTGCACAAGGCCGCGCTCAAGGAGGGCGGCACGCTAAACTTTTATGCCACGCTGGCCCAGGTCAACGCCGAAAAGATTCTGCCGGTGTTCGAAAAACGCTTTCCCGGCATTAAGATCAATCATGTCGATGCGACGTCCGATTTACTGGTCGCCCGCGCAGTCAGCGAAGCTCGCGGCGGCAAGACCTTAGGGGATGTGTTGCAGATACCGCTGGAGAACGTCACCCAGGCCCATGACCAAGGATTGTTGCTCGATGCCAGCTTGCCGGAGGCCGCGGAGTATCCGGCAGGGTTGAAGGGTCCCTTTTGGACTTCGTCCGACCTCCAGTATTTTATCGCGGCGTGGAATACCAACTTGGTTAAAAAAGAAGAAGAACCTAAAACCTACGACGACTTTCTCCATCCGCGCTGGAAGGGCCGTCTGATCGCCGAGCCGCGCGACTTAGAAATGCTCTTAGCCTTCGCCAAATATCGCTTCAAGAGCGACGAAAAGGCTATCGAGTATTGGAAGAAAATCGCAGCGCAAAACGTCGAGTTTCACAAAGGTCACTCGCAACTGGCCGAGCTCTTGCTGGCCGGGCAGGCCGCGGCATGTTTGACCTGTTACTCGCACCACTATCCGAGCCGGATCAAAAAGGGCGCGCCGGTCAATTACATGCTGAGCGAAGGCGTTGCCTCGATAAACGGCACGGCAATTTTCAAGAACGCGCCCCATCCTAACAGCGCGCTATTGTTTGCACGCTGGGTAGCGAGCCAGGAGGGACAGAAGGTCATGGCCCAAGGCGGGCGAAATCCGGCTCACCCGAAGGTAGACCCGGTCGACAAAACCAAGACCGAAAAGGCGTATTTTATTACGGTCGCTGATCTAAAAGAGTTTTCGAAGTACGAAAAGATCTGGAAGGAAATATTTAAGCTGAGATAGCATGTCCTATCATTATGTCTAGTTTTGGAGCGTGACTTATGGCGACAGCGGCAATTCCCCGTACCGGGAAGGTCAGCATGGCCTTGGATCCAGCGTTGCTGATCCCCGTGTTCGGCGCCGGCCTCCTGGTTTATCTAGCGGTTTTGCCTTTGTTGATGCTGTTCGTCGGCAGCTTTCAGGCGGAAGTAGCGCCGCGCGAGTTCGTCTATACGCTCAAGAACTACCATGCCGCCTACGCCAGCGAATACACCTACTCGACTTTTCTCAACTCGTTGATCTTCGGCTCGGGCTCCGCCGCGCTCGGTTTCATCCTCGGCACCATGCTTGCCTGGCTTACCGAACGGACCAATACTCCGTTGCGCGGCATTTTCGTGCCCATTGCCGTGGTGCCGTTGATTCTTCCCGGCGTGTTGGAGTCGATTGCATGGATATTTCTGTTGAGTCCGAAGTTCGGCTACCTCAACGTCTGGCTGATGTACTTGTTCGGTCTTCAGTCGCCGCCGTTCAATGTTTTCTCCTTGCCTGGAATGATTTGGGTTCATTCGGTGGGTCAGGTGCCACTGGCTTTCCTTTTGATGGTAGCCGCTTTCAAATCCATGGATCCGTCTTTGGAAGAGTCCGCGATGATGTCGGGTGCCAATACCTGGCAGACCTTTAGACGGGTCACTTTGCGCTTGTTGATGCCGACAGCCGGCTCGGTGCTATTGATTTTGTTCGTGCGTACCCTGGAATCCTTTGAAACCCCGGCGTTGATCGGTATCCCGGCGCGGATATATGTCTATACCAGCGAAATTTATCTCGCGTTTAACGAGTACCCGCCGGACTACGGACGTGGGGGCGCGTTGGCGGTGGGCTTGCTACTATTGAGCGCGGTCGGCGTGTGGCTGTACACGCGCGCGACGAAGGAAGGTAAGAAGTTTCAAACCGTCACGGGTAAGGCGTTTCGGCCGCGCCAGTTCGACTTAGGACCCTGGCGCTGGGCTGGGTTTGGCTTTCTCACTGCCTATTTCCTGTTTGTCGTACTGCTGCCGTTCCTGGTCTTGTTCTGGGCCTCCTTCCTGCCCTTCTTTGCGGCGCCGAGCTGGGACGCCGTGAGCAAGCTGAGTCTCGACAACTATCGTTATCTCTCTGGCTTTCGACCCTTTTGGGATGCCATGCAAAATAGCATCATCCTTGCCACTTTGACGGCGACGGTGGCGATGGCACTGACCTCGCTGGTAGCGTGGATCGTTTATAAGAGCCGGTTGCCGGGCTCCTGGATTCTCGATTTTCTCGCCTTCGTGCCGATCACGATTCCCGGCATCGTCATGGGCATGTCCTTGATCCTGCTCTACGTCGCTTTTCCAATTCCGATCTACGGCACCATCTGGGTTTTGCTGATCGCCTACGTTACGCGTTTCATACCCTATGGGATGCGCGCGGCTTCAGGCTCGATTCTACAAATTCACAGTGAATTGGAAGAGGCCGCGTCGGCCTCCGGCGCATCGTGGTGGGAAACCTTCAAACGTGTGACCCTGCCACTTTTGCGCCCCGGCTTAGCCGCGGGTTGGATTTATATCTGCATCGTGTCTTTTCGGGAGTTTTCGACCTCTGTATTGCTCGCCACCGGCGAAAGCCGGGTTTTATCGATTCTGCTCTTCACCATGTTCGAGCAGGGGCAAGTGACGGTGGTCGCGGCCATTGGCGTCTTGATGATCGCCACCTTGCTGTCGATCGTGGCCGTCTTCTACAAACTCACCGGCAAAATCGGCCTTCAGACTTAAGATCGCGGCAAGGCGAAGATCGTGATTGAAATCAAGTCACTTATAAAAATTTTCGAAGACGGCGATAACGCCGGTGTAAAGGCCGTCAACGATATTTCTTTTAACGTTGAAGAAGGTCGTTTTTACACTCTGTTGGGCCCATCGGGTTGCGGCAAGACGACCACTTTGCGCTGCATCGCTGGTTTGGAAAAGGCCAACGGCGGGGAGATCCTCGTCGCCGGCCAGAAAGTGTTTTCCGCTGTAGATGGAACGTTTGTGCCCGCGTATCGCCGCCCCATCGGCATGGTTTTTCAGAGTTATGCGATCTGGCCGCATTTGACCGTATTCGAGAATGTGGCTTTCCCCTTGAGGGTGGGAAAGCAAAAAGTCAGCAGCGCGGACGTCACGAAAAAGGTAACCACCGCGCTCGAGCAGGTGGAGCTCGGGGGTTACGAAGAGCGCATGGCGACCCAACTATCGGGCGGCCAGCAACAGCGTCTTGCGCTAGCGCGCGCGTTGGTGCGCGAGCCGAAGGTGTTGCTACTGGACGAGCCGCTCAGCAACCTCGACGCCAAACTGCGCGAGCGCATGCGCTTCGAGCTGCGCGAGCTGCAGCGCCGCCTGCGCATCACGACGCTTTACGTCACGCACGATCAGATCGAAGCGCTGTCGATGTCCAACATCATCGCCGTGATGAACTCTGGCGTGATCGTCCAGGAGGGCGCGCCGCGGGAAATCTATCTGCAGCCGAAGAGCAAGTTTGTCGCCAATTTTATCGGTTCCACCAATCAGTTGAGCGGCGAGATCCAAAAACTCGAGAGCGATGAGACCGCGTTGGTGCGGACCGACGACGGCGAGATCCGCTGCCACGCGCTCGAAGGGCTGAAGGCGGGCAGCAAGGTAGTCGTCGTGGTGCGGCCGGAAAGCGTCAATTTGCACTTAAAAAAGCCTTCGGAAGATGCCAATCTTCTAGAAGGGAAGATCGGCGCCGCCATGTTTCTTGGCGAGTATCTCGACTGCACCGTGGAGCTGGGCAAAAACATACTGCAAACCCACCAGCGCTATACCCTGCAAGTGCGCCGCGGTGATCCGGTGTGGATCGAGCTGCCGGCGGGCGAATGCATGGCGCTGCCTGCCGATCAGTAAACACGATAATTTCGCCGCTCCGTTATCCCGAACCGGTTTTCTCGCCTTGTTGACACTGTTCGTTATTAAGTTAAATCATGGCTGCAGTTGCGCCCGCTCACCGTGGGAGAGATTCGAATGAGGAGGGTTTTGGCATGGTAAACCGAATCTGCTTGAACTTATCGCTTTTGGTCCTACTGACCGCCGGAGGTTCTACCCCCGGCTTGGCCCAGGAGCGGGTCAAAATCGCCTACAGCTCAGCGGACGCCTCCAATGTAGTATGGTTCACCGCCTTAGACGGCGGCATCTATCGAAAGCATGGTTTGGATGTCGAACTCATTTTCATCCAGAGTTCGACCATGAGCGTGTCCACCCTGGTCTCGGGCGATATTCAGATTGCCAACAGCTCCGGCGGCGCGGTGGCCAGCGCGGTCGTGGCCGGGGCCAATCTGGTGATGACCGCGTGCTACATCAACACCTTGCCCTATGAACTGGTGGTGCAGGAGTCGGTCAAATCGATCGAAGATCTTAAAGGCAAAAACATCGGCATCAGCCGGGTCGGCAGCGCTTCGGATGTTGCCGCCCGGGTACTGATCAAAGGGTTGGGTCTGGAGCCGGTGAAGGACGTGCCGATCATGCAGGTGGGCGGTCCGTCGGAGCGAGCCGCGGCGTTCCGGACCGGCAAAATCGTCGGCTTTCCATCGCCGCCCGGAACGATTCACCTCGCCAAAGGCATGCCCCATCGGATCATGATCAGCACGGCGGATTTTCAAAAGCGTTTCGATTTTCCGTATATCTGCTCGACCACGACAAAAAACTATCTGGCGGGCAACCGGGAAGTTATGAGAAAACTGACGATGGCGCTCATCGAAGCGACCCATTTCCTCAAGAGCCGCAAACAGGAGACGATGAAATATATCGCCAAATACACGCGCCAGAATAATGCGCAGTTTTTGGAGTCTTCCTGGGCCGCCAACGTAAAGCTCCACGATCGCGTCCCGTTGGTGACCCGGGAGGGCACCGAGGTTCAGATTAAAGAAGCCTTGGCCCGCAAGCCCGGCGCCACGCTGCGCGTCGAGGATATCGTTGACGACAGCATTGTGAGGGAACTGGAGAAGAGTGGCTTCATCGACAAAGTCTACAAGTAACCACAGGTAGGAAGTCGGAGATCAGAAGTCACCAGGCGGAGGTCAGACCGGACGGGCGACTGATTTCCGACCTCCGACTTCAGACTTCTGGTAAATAATATGATTGCTGCCGTCATTCTTTCCGCCGGTGAGTCGAGCCGCATGGGGCGGCCCAAGGCGCTGTTGCCGATTGACGGCCAAACCTTCATCGAACGCATCGTCGGCGCACTCAAGCGAGGCGGGCTGGAACGCATTGTCGTCGTGCTTGGCTTTAACGCCGAGCAGGTGCGGAAAAAAATCGAGCATCTGCCAGTCGAGATCGTGGTGAATCCGGAATATCAACTAGGGCAATTGTCGTCATTACAATCGGCGCTGCGTCATTTGGCCGCCGCAACGAATTGCGAGGGCATAATGGTTCACTTGGTCGATCACCCTTACATCGATGCCAAATTGATTGACGTAATGCTGCGGAAATTTAGCGAGACAAAGAGCTTGATCGTAGTGCCGCGCCATCAAGGCAAACGTGGCCATCCCGTGATCTTTTCGCACGTTCTTTTTGCTGAATTGCTCAACGCACCGATAGAAGAAGGCGCGAAGGCCGTCGTCAATGCACATCGCGATGAGACCTTGGAAATTGACACTGAAGACGTAGGCATTACCCTTGATATCGACACCCCGGAACTTTACCGGCAGCATGTGAAAGGTGAGTAGATGGCAAGGTTGCGATTAACATTGGCCTGCGGTGATTATGATTTTCTTCGGCCGCTGATCAACGGCGAGATCCAGCCGCAAGGCATCGAATTGAACGTCCTGACGATGCCGTCGCCGGAACGGCATGGGCGCATGCTCAAGCACGAAGAATTCGACGTATGTGAACTTTCTTTAGTCGGCTATCTGGTGTCGCGCGACAAGGGCTGCGGCTACAACGCGATCCCGGTTTTTCCGCACCGCCGCTTTCGCCATCAATACATGGTGAAGCGCACCGGTTGCGGCATCGAAAAGCCGTCGGATCTAAACGGCAAGCGAGTCGCGTTGGACACGTTGCAAAACTCAGCCGGGCTTTGGATGCGCGGCATACTCCAAGATCACTACAACGTCGATCTCAAGACGATCGAATGGTGGTGCCAAGAGGAAGAGGATATTCCGTTCGAGCCGGCAAGCTGGATGAAAGTGAAACGGGTCACGCACGGAAAAAATGTGGACCGAATGTTGGTGGATGGGGAATTGGAAGCGGCGTTGTATCCTGAGACGCTGCCGTCGGTCCGCTCCGGCGATCCGAAGGTTGCCTTGCTGTTTCCCGATCCCAAAAAAGCCGAGATGGAATACTACCAGAACGGCGGCCACTTCCCGATCATGCACACCGTGGTGGTGAAGAATTCGATCTTGGATAGACATCCGTGGGTTGGTATCAGCTTGGTGCAGGCCTTCGAGAAGGCCAAGCAAATTTGCTACGCCCGCAACAGCGACCCGCGCACTTTTGCCTTGGTCTGGGTGCAAGATTTGCTGCGCGAGCAAAGGGAAATCTTCGGCGCCGACCCCTGGCCGTACAACTTGGACGACAACCGCAAGGCGTTGGAAGCGGTGATCCGCTACGAGTTTGAACAGGGGATGATTAAAAAACAGCCGAAGGTTGAGGAATTATTCTTCCCGCCGAGCCTGGAGCGGATTCAGCACTACGTTTAGCGGCAATGCCGCTTAGTTCCAGCCGTTCCAATCGTTCAAGCCGTTCAAATCGTTTTCGGACATTCGGAAAATCCGATTCCGTCATTCCGGTGAAAACCGGAATCCAGGTTTTTTCCACTAACCGAAATCGAAGATGAATGCCGGCCTCCGCCGGCATGACGATTCAGCCCCGTCTAAGGATTCGATGTGAAGGTTGCTCCGACTGTCTCTGGCGTCGGGAAAAAAAACTCCTCATCGCTGGCATTGTCGAGTCCGTAGCAAAGTAATTGCTTCACATCCAACTTGGCCTCGTCCGCCTCCACTTCATCGAATCTCGCCTTGGTTGCCGGATGCTTGGGTACGAATAGCTGGCAGCAGTCCTGATCGGGCACCGACGAAATATCGAACGTGCCGATGCGGCGCGACTGATCGACGATCTCCTGTTTATCCATGCCGACCAGCGGCCGCAGAATCGGCAGTCTCGCCGCTTGTTGAATCACCGCCATGTTGTCGAGCGTCTGTGAGGCCACCTGGCCGAGGCTCTCACCGGTGACGAGCGCCTTGGCTTTCTCTTTCCTGGCGATCGCTTCGGCGATGCGCAGCATCATGCGCCGGTAGAGCACGACACGCAGCGGTCGGGCGACGGCGGCGACGATCTGGCGCTGGATTTCGCCGAAGGGCACCATGTAGAGACGCGATTGAAATTGATGGCGCGTGAGCAGAGCGACTAGCTCGCGCACTTTTTCCTGTGAAGTCTTGTCTTGGTACGGTGTGCTGTGGAAGTGGACGAAGATGACCCGGCAGCCGCGTTGCATCATTCGATAGGCCGCCACCGGTGAATCGAATCCGCCCGAGATGAGCGCCACGACCCGCCCGCTGGCGCCGACCGGTAGGCCGCCGGCGCCGGGAAGTTTGTTGAAACCAAAAAAAGCGTCGTGAGGCAGGACTTCCACGGTCACGGTGAATTCGGCGTTCATCAAGTCGACCCGCGCGCCGGTTTTCTCTTTTACCGCGGCGCCAAGCTGGCGATTGATCTCGGGGGAGGTGAGCGGAAAAGTCTTGTCTCCGCGCTGGGTCTCGACGCGAAAGGATTCAAAATGGCTGCCGTTGAGCGACGCAAGAATGCGGCCGCGCAACGCGTCAATGTCCCTGTCGGTGCGCTCGACAATGGAAAAGTTAGCGACGCCGAACACCGAGCTGATGCGTTTGATGGCGACATCGGCATCGACCTCGTGCTTGAAGGTGAGCAGCAGGCGCGCCGGCAGGCTGCGGATCTCCTTGGCGCCCAGGTCTTTGACGGCGGCGAGGATGTTGCGTTTGAGCAGTTCGGTAAAGTAGGGACGGTTGCCTTTCTTGAGCGCGATTTCGTGATAGCGAATTAGGACGGAATTCATGACGTAGTGATAACAGAATCATCCTGCTTTTGCATGCCGGCGACCCTGTGCTAGTATCTCCGATAGCGAACAGGAGTCCGTCATGAACAATTTCAAGAAACTTTCCGACGCCATGCAGTTTTCCGCGGAGAAGATGAAAAAAAACGGCGTCTTCGAAACCGAGCACTTTTTCTGCGATACTTATTGTTTCGAGCCAGGGCAGAGCCAAAGCCCGCACACCCACGCGCGCGAGGATAAGATTTATTACGTGCTCGAAGGGCGCGGCGTATTTACCGTCGGCGATGAAGAGCGCGAGCTCGGCGCCGGAGAGATCGCCTTGGCGCCGGCGGGGCAGACTCATGGTGTCGCCAACCGCGGCCAGCAGCGGCTCGTGACGTTGGTTTTTGTCACGCCAAAACCGCATCACTAAAATCATGACTGCCGAACAAGAAGTTGCTGAAGTCAACGCGAGTTTCTATCGCGCCTTCGAAACTTTGCAGATTGCGGCGATGGAGCGGGTGTGGGCGAGGGATGCGGAGATCCAATGCGGCCACCCTGGTTGGCGCATCTTGCGAGGTTGGGGACCGGTGATGGAGAGTTGGAAGCGGATCTTCGAGAACACACCGTCGATGAACTTCACGCTCACCGACGTTCGAGTCGAGGTACGCGGCGATCTCGCCTGGGTTACGCTCTGTGAGAACTTGCACAGTTCGATCCAAGGCCAGAGTTACTCGGCGGCTGTGCTAACGACGAACATGTTTCAAAAGACAGCGGGTGGCTGGCGCATGATTCTGCACCATGGGTCATCCGTCTCACAGCCGCTGGATCAAGACCCGAGTTCCACGGTTCACTAACCGGTCCCCGACAAATCATTAAGAGTCCTTCGACATGGCTCAGGACGAACGGACGAAATGAAAGCATTCAGGAAATTCCGTTCATGCTGAGTTGGTCGAAACCTTCCGAGTTCAGTTTGCAACAGAATATCAGCGCAACTCCCACATGGTATCGATGATCAATCGTCTTGATGGAAAGGTTGCGCTAGTTACTGGCGCAGGGCGGGGCATTGGACGAGCGATCGCCATCGCGCTCGCAAAAGCTGGCTGTGAAGTCTGCATCACCGCGCGCAGCATCGATCAGCTCATCGCCGTGCAAAACGAGGTTTATGCCGTCAAGGGCAAAGCGCTACCGATTCAAGCCGACTTAACCCGCGACGATGATCTCGAAAGTTTAGTCAAATCCTGCGGTCCGGTCGATTTTCTGATCAACAATGCCGGTTGGGGCAAGCGTGCGCCGGTGGTGCGGGCCAAGATGGAAGACTGGGATCAAACCTTTCGCTTAAATCTGCGTGCACCAATGATGCTCGCGCAAAAGTTTTTGCCAGCGATGATCGAGAAAGGTGAGGGCGCGGTGATCAACATTGGTTCGGTGTCCGGCAAGAGTGGTGAAGCCGACGGCGCGGCTTATTCGGCGTCAAAGTTTGGTCTGATCGGCTTTACGCAATCGCTGTTCGAAGAGGTTCGAGAATACAACATCAAAGTCGCGGTTATATTGCCGGGCTTTGTCGACACACCGATGATTCCACCCGTCAAACATTTGGATCGCAGCAAGATGATTCAAGCGGATGATGTCGCCCAAGCGGTTCTCTATATTCTCAACGCCCCGGCAACCGCTTGTCCGGTCGAGATAACGATCCGACCGCAAAGGACGCCGTATCGGTGAATGGCAGACGTTGCTGGTGTTCTGATTGCGAAATCGAACTGGAGCGTCGTTCTAGCCTATATCGCAGCGGCTCGTGTCCTGTATCCCTGCTTTTAATATCCCGCTCTCCTCCATTTCAAAGTGAAAATTTAACCTCGGCAACAAATGCACCTAACCGCGGCATAAGGCCAGAAACATATTGCACAGATTGGGTGAGTGAGATGTTGTGCAGATGCAGCGATACGGCGACGGGATTAGAGGGTTTGGCAGGTTGTCAGATTATGGCCTACGTTTCTTGGCCATGGTCAGCGAGAAAGCACAGTATCGGAATCGGGTAGTGCGGTTTTGGCAGAAATACGGTCTGGCTCCAACGATGGAGGACTTTGAGGTAAAACGGCGCACGCTTTATCACTGGAGCAAAAAGCTCAGTGAAGGTGGGCACAATCTCGAGGCGCTCAATGACCAGCGCAAGGCGCCACGGAGCAAGCGAAAGCGGCTATCGCCCAAAGAGATTAGCGAGGAGAGCCGCCGCCTCAGGACGATCCATCCTAATTTCAGCAAAAAGACGCTTAAACGGTTTGTCAAAGTGTTCTGTGAGCACAAAAAGCTAAACTGTCCTAAAGTTAGAAACATCGGGTGGATGATCGCCGATGCTCCAGAGTAGATGCGTTGCCGACCTATGAAACTGGGCCCAAGGGTCAGAGAATCGAGAAGAAAAACCACCCCAAGGGCAGAAAACCAAAGGCAATAATGCCAGTGCTCCCGTAGAGTGCGGCGCCTTTCACACGGCAGAGTACTTCTTAGATGGCATGCGCCGATACGTCATCACGTTTACCGACCACTACTCTCGATTCGGCTTCGCCTGGGCCACCCAGAGTCATGCCTCGTTGGCGACCAGAAAGTTCTTCGGGATCGTCTCCGAGGTCTTTCCTTACCCGCTTCAGTAGGTACTCACCGACAATGGCTCGGAGTTCATGCAGCACTTCGATGAGGAAATCCGACGCTTGCACAAAACCATTGGCATACCTATCCCAGAACTCCCAAGATGAATGCCCGCGTGGAAGGATTTAATGGCACGATTCAGGAAGAATTTATTGACTACCATGAGGAGCTGCTCATGACCCCCAAACAGTTGAATCACCAACTGATTCCCTGGCTCCTGCAGTGCAATGCGGAGAGACCCCATTGGGCTCTCAAACTTAAATCTCCCGTGCAGTCCCTGTTGAAAAGACTACCCCTCACTGTGCAATTCATGGTGGCGCAATACACGCCCGCCGAGGCCACCTTGGATGTGTCGGCGAAGCCCGGAGCGACGACGAGCCCGCGCGTGATCGAGCAGACCGGCGGGCGTAATCTTGACGATACGATTACCGCGGATGGCGAGGTCGCTGTAGAATCAGGAGTTACCGGTGACGTCGACAATCTTGCCGCCTAAGAGAAGAACGTAGTAAGGTTCCTGAGCGAAAAGGCCGATAGCACAACTGAACGAGGCGAAGAGATTTCGCATGCTGGAAAAGAGTTTGCGCTACTCGAGCGCGCTGGTAAATTTGGCAGCTCAATGATCTTCCTTTTGGTAGCTGTGGGAACCCTCGGGCTGGGCGCCGGCGCGTGTGTATATGCCGGTCTGGCCGGGCGTGACTGGCGCACAAAGCTGGCCGCGGCGGCGTTGCCCATGACGGGCATGATGTTCCTGCTTCAGTGCGCGGGGTCGATCCTGCTGATTCCCCAGATCTCGTGGAACGATCCGCGGCTTGCGCGAACAGTGAGCCTGCTCTACGGCTACCACCTGTATTATGGCCGCGAGGCGGACGGTCCCATCATTGGGACCCTGCACAATCCGTTGAGCCAGCTCATATATCTGGCGATCGGCTGGCTCGATGAGCCGGTCATGGCGATTCTGGCGGGGTCGTGTCTGTCGTTCCTCTTCGTGTTCGCGCCGCTTGTCTGGCTACATGTTTCGGGAAAGCGGCTCTGGCCGTTGTACGCGCTGCTGGCGTGCGGATTGGTCATGCAACAGAACGCCGGAATGCGGTACAGTACGTTTTCGATTCACACGGATGCCGCGGCACTGGGCTTCGCCACGCTGGCGGCTGGCATCTTTCACAAGCTAGGAGACGCAAAAAGCCGGTGGGCCAATGCGGGGTCGGCGCTTTGCGCGGTGCTCTCGGTTTGGTGCAAACAGACGATGATTATGGCGCCGCTGGCGCTGCTGGCGTTTGTCTGGCTCGCCTATGGCGCGCGGCGCGCACTGGTTTATATAGCGTCTCTGGCGATGGCCGGAATGGTGGTGTCGGCGGCAATGCTCGCAATCTTCTGGCCGCCGCAAGCCATGCTATTCAACACTCTCACGATGGCGGGCGGGCTGCCGGAGAAGTCGGATGGCAACACGTCTATGCTTGGATGGTTCGAAGTGATTAAAGCGGATTGTCCCTATGCGACTATCCCACTGTTGTTTTTGGTGCTCAACCTGGCCCTGGCATGCCAAGGAAGCTGGAGGGAGGTGTTCGCGCGAAATCGGTGGCTCGCGTTTGCCTTGATCGGCTTGTTGATGCTGCCGGTTAGCATCGTGGCCAGCCGGACCATGGGCGGCTACACGAACCACTACAGCTTGTTTTCATATTTCCTGCTCGTAGGTGCGACGCTTGGGATGTGCGAAGCGTTCGACAGAGATGCAATCAGCCGCGCGGCGAAGATCTTCGCAGTCATTCTGATCATCCTCAACCTCGATCTGACGGCATTTTCAACGGCTGCGAGCGCGCTGGCAAGGCTGGATAACAGCCCTTCGCAGATTGCCTACCGTTACAGCCAGCATCATCCGGGCAAAGCATATTTTCCATGGAATCCACTCGCGGTTTTGTTGAGTGAGAGCAAGCTGTACCACTTCGACTATGCTCTGTTCGACCGAGAGATGCGAGGTCTTGCTTTAAGCGAGAGCCAACTCAAGAGAAATCTGCCGGACGCTCCTCAGTTGATCGCGATTCCGCCAAATGATTTCCTTCGTTCAGCGGCCGTGATTCAGATGATAAAAGGAAAGGCCCGGGTAAACGAACCGGGCCTCGATGGGTGGCAAGTGTATCGGCTGAGGTGAGGACCTACGAAACCGATGTTGCGTGTCGAGAAGTTCGGGAAGATCGTGTTCATCGCCCTATCCGGAATTCCGAACCAGGAGCACAGCGTGGCTCCGTATTGATCGATCGAGGTGATCGGGATCCAGCGGCCGCGGGTATCGGTGAGGCAGACGTTGCTGGTATTCCGATAACGAAATCGAACTTTAGCGTCTTACAGCTTAATCTAATATTCCCCGCAGCTTGCTGCGGGCACCATCAAATGGGGTTTCCAAAGGGGGCGAGCATCCCCTTTGGTCGCCTGCGGGTTAATACCCCGCAGGCGAAATGCCTGGTTTATTTGAATTCTCCGACGACTAAAACCTATGAAATTTGACCGTTGCGTCGAGCAGTTCGATCTTGTCACTTCGCCGATTTCTCTCCGAGTTGATTGCTTCCAGCCATTCGGGAGAAGACGCTATATGTTAGAGGTCATCAATTGAGCCCACTTTTCACGATTCACGCTGGGGAGTTTGTCGTCGGCGACTACAGCGAGCGAAAGTTCCGGCGCGTGAATCCGTGGGTGCAGTCCCGCGATGCAGGCACCGATCTCTTGGCTACAGATTCAAAGAATGAAAAAGCGGTTTCCCTTCAGGTCAAGTTCTCACGAGATTTCTTGCCTAAAATGCCGGCTATTTTCCAAAAGCGGTTGAGAGCTTGCGGTTGGTGGTCCCTGAATCGCGAGAAAATCGCAAAATCAAAAGCAGATTATTGGGTGTTTGTGTTAGTGGGCTTCGGGCACCGGAGTACGGATTTCGTAATTATCAAACCGTCCGAACTGCTCAACCGGCTCCATGCAATCCACGAGAAAGGGAAAACCATTCAAAGCTATCTTGGGGTAACGGAGAAAAATCATTGTTGGGAATCTCGCGGCTTAAAGCGTCAAGAACAATTGGCAATTGCTCTAGCCGAGTATTTAAACAGTGAGCGAGACCTATCCGCGTATTTAAACAACTGGAACCCAATCCAAGCGCTCAATGGAAAATAATCAAATGACCTCTAACGTTAACGCTGTAATTGAATTGTTTTCTCCAACGACTCTATCCTGCCACTTCAAACTGTAGCCTCGAACAGTTCAATCCTAAGCTCTCTACTCCGAAGTTAAATAAGTTTTATCCCCCGTCGCTCCCACCAAGCGGTTTTTTCTCAACTTGAATTCTCCCATGCGTTGAGGGATAAATCGGTATACGTTAGGCGGACAGATTCGGGAGCGAAGCGTGTCATTACCACCGACTGCGGCAGGTAACATCGACGTGCCAACACGACAGCTCTCGTTTGGGCAGCTTACCAACTGGGGGATCCTCACGAATGTCGCAGTGGGTATCGCACTCAGGACTACTCAGTACTCTGCCAACACGTCGGTCTGGGTCGACGAAATTGCGCTGGTGAAAGGGATCCTCGGCTTCGATTTATTTAGCCTCCTCACTCGACAGCTCCCCTTCGATCAGGTTGCGCCGAAAGGTTTCCTACTCGCCCAGAAGCTGGCCGTCTTGGCGTTCGGTCCGAGTGACTATGTTCTCCGCTTTGTTCCCTTCGTGAGTTCGCTGGTCGCGCTCATTGTGTTTTCGCGCCTCGCCCAGCGCACGCTGTCTTCGGCTGGAGCGCTCGTCGCTACCCTCCTGTTTGCGACCGCCGCACCGCTTGTTGCCTTTGCGGGAATTGTGAAGCCCTACTCGACCGACGTCTGTGTCGCGGTAGTCCTGTCGTGGCTGGCGCTGGATCTCATCACTCGTCCTGTGACGGAACGCAAAGCGTGGCGGGCGGCTATCGGGGGAGCAATCCTGTCATGGTTCTCACAGCCCGCCGTCCTCGTAGCTGCGGGGCTGGCATGTCCTGTCATGCTGTGGATGTCCACGGATCCACCCGACGCTCGGGGACGACGGGTCTTCATCATCGTGGGCGCCTGGGCCGCATCCATCCTGGCCGTGTCGGTATCAGCCCTGGCAATCATGAGTCCGAGAACGAGGGACTACATGAGCGTGTTCTGGGCCGACGGTTTTGCCCCTGCGTCCCTGGCGCGATTCACGGAATTGCGGTGGCCTTGGTCCAACATCAAATCCCTGTTCGGGCCCGGCACGCATGCCGGCCTGGCGTACCCCTTGTCACCTTTGTACCCCGCCCTTGCCGTGATTGGTGTGACTGTTCTGTGGTTGCGGCAGCGGCGGGTGGCCATGATGCTCCTCGCGCCGTTCGTCGTCACGGTGGGAGCAGCGGTCGCCCGGCAATATCCGTTCAGCGACAGACTTATTCTCTTTCTGGTCCCCTCGCTAATCATGATGATCGCCGCGGTGAGCGCAGCTGTCTACGGTGTCGTCGAACGGTTTTCAAAGCCGGTGGCTGTATCGGTTATCATAGGACTGACGCTGCCAGCGGTGACACCGGTGGCGAGATTGTGGCCACCTTATCGCATCGAGCACGTTAAGCACGTGCTGAAACACGTCCAGGCGAATCGGCAGCCAAACGATATGGTTTACGTCTACTACGGCGCAGCTCCAGCGATGAGCGTATACGACTCCGCGTTCGGGTTCTCTCGTGGCGAGTATGCCGTTGGTGGGTGTTACCGGGGCGATAGCCAGCGTTACCTCGAAGAACTCGACGTATTTCGCGGAAGTTCGCGACTGTGGGTCATCATCACGCATTCCCTTGCTCTTTACCGGGAGCGGGAGGATATCGTGAGGTATCTGGACGCCATCGGTACTCGTCTGGATTACGTGGCCGTCGCGTCGCGTGCGGTTGGATGGACTCCCTACCCGGCAGAAGGGTTTCTGTACGATCTAAGCGATGCGACGCGACTTGCGAACGCCGATCCGCAAATGTTCAGGCTGATCGGCCGAATTGGTGCTATCCCGACCTACGACTGCGTCAGTGGCCCGCACGCGATTATTCCGTCTGACCTCGAGTGCACAAGGCCGCCTAACACACGATGCACCAGACGGCTGCTGGAACAGCGCTGAGCGGCCGCTGGTTAAATTGGTGCCTTAAAACGTGTAATTGAATTGTATTCTCCTGCGACAAAATCCTGTGAGATTTGCCTGACGCGTCGATCGCTCAAAACTTAAGAAACTCGCCGTGAGTTGTTAACTGTGGTCGGTGTGAGAACTCACCAGTGCCGTTGCTACCGGCAAAGGCTTTTGAGGAAATCCAGAGTAACTGTTTCCAGGGTGTTGACTACCGCATTGGCGTCAGTTAGCAGTTCGGCGGGATGCGAGTTGGTCACCGCGAAGCGTTCATGCCTTGACACGATTCGCTCGGCGTATATCCTAGTGTATATACGGAGGGAGTCATGAAAACGGCGAAAATCTTTCGAAGCGGTAATAGCCAGGCTGTGAGAATTCCGAAAGAGTTTCAACTGGAAGGAGATGAGGTCGAGATTCAGAGGCACGGCTCCACCCTCGTGCTTCGGCCTAAACGGGCGTCATGGACGGCATGGACTGAGAGCTTGAAAAGGTTCACTGACGATTTTATGAATGACGGCCGCAAGCAGCCCCCGCTGCAAAAAAGGAAGCGGGCGTTTCGATGAGATGGATGCTCGACACGAACATTTGTATCTACATCATCAATGCGCGCCCACCTTCCGTCATCGAACGGTTTAGCTCCTTTGTTGTCGGTGAGGTCGGTATCTCAGTCATCACGTTAGCCGAATTGGAATATGGCGCCGCGAAAAGTGTACAGCCTAGAAGAAATCGAGAAGCCCTTAAACAGTTTGTCTTACCGCTCGAAGTCGCTGCGTTTGATGCCGCGGCGACCACTGCTTACGGGAGTACCAGGATGGCAATTGAAAGACGCGGGACTCCCATCGGCGCCATGGATCTGCTCATTGCCGCCCACGCCGTTAGCCTTGGCGTGACCTTGGTCACTAACAACACGCGCGAATTCGCAAGAGTTCCGGGGCTTCGAGTCGAAAACTGGGTCTAGGCAAAATGGGCTTCGAGCACGCAGCGTGCCGAGAATTTCCCGTGTGATCGGCAGCTTTCACAGTAATTTTGTTTAAGGCTCGGGGATGCCAATCTATGCCAAGCACCTTTAAATTCAAAAAATAATCACTCACAACCTAAGAAACTCACCGTGAGTTGTTAACTGCGGTCGGTGTGAGAACTCACCAGTGCCGTTGCTACCGGCAAAGGCTTTTGAGGAAATCCAGGGTAACTGTTTCCAGGGTGTTGACTACCGCGTTGGCGTCAGTTAACAGTTCGGCGCGATGCGAGTTGGTCACCGCCAGACATTTCATTCCCGCGCGGCGGGCGCCGCGAATGCCTTCTTTGGAGTCTTCGATCACAACGCAGTCGGCGGCGGCGATCGGTTTGCCGTTGTTGTTCCGCTGATTCAGCGCAGCTAGCGCTTTGAGAAAAATATCCGGCTCCGGCTTGCCGCGCTCGACGTCTTCGGCGCTGACAATCGCTTTGAAATGGTTGATCAACCCGGAGGTCGTGAGGATCGTTTTGATTTCGTTGCGCAGCGCGCCGGAGGCGACCGCCAAGGGAAGGCATTGAGCCAGATCGGCGATCAGCGACTTTACGCCGGGGAAGATCGTGACGTGGTTGCGGATCGCCTCCTGGTAATAGACCGCTTTGCGTTCGATTAGCTCGGCCAATTCGGCATCGTTTAGCGGCCGGCTGTTCTCTTGGAATCCAGCCATGAACGCGCCGCGGTCGTCGAAGCCGAGATAGCGCGCGTAGTAGGCTTCTTCGCTCAGGGGGATGCCTTCTTCACGGAAGACTTTTTGAAATAGCTCGAAGTGGATCGGTTCGTCGTCAACGATGATACCGTTGAAGTCGAAAATGACCGCGCGTAACATAGATTAAGCTTACAGCATTCGCCTTTAGTTTCAACGCGATCTGCGCTAGAAAGAATCCATGGCGTCAGATCATCATGAGGTTCACCATGCCGGCCACGGGCACGGCCATATCGAATATCGCTACTGTCCGAAATGCGGCGGCGGCTTGGATAAGAAGATCGTCAAAGCGAGCGAGCCCAGGCGGTTGGTATGCCAAGCGTGCTCGTTTATCTTCTACCAAGATCCGAAAGTTGTCGCCGGCACGGTATTCACGTTGAACGGCGGCATCGTTTTGCTCAAACGCGGTGTCGAACCGGCAATGGGCAAGTGGGTTTTTCCCGGCGGTTATGTCGACCGCGGTGAAAGCGTCCAAGATGCGGCCGTGCGGGAAACCAAAGAAGAGTGCTTGCTCGATGTCAAATTGGGAGCACTCTTGAATGTTTATTCCTATCCACGCTCGCCCAATGTGATCGTCGTCTACACCGCCGAAGTGATCGGTGGCACGCTGACGGCCGCTGATGAATCAACCGACGCGGCGGTATTCTCTCCGAAGAACGTGCCTTGGAATGAACTCGGCTTCGACAGCACCAAAGACGCCCTCAACGACTACATCAAAGCTTATTTGAACTCTTGAGATATAACCCGGACAAAGCTGGAATTCGGAGCCCTTCGACTTGGCTCAGAGCGAACGGTCAAGACAAAACCCGTTCGTGGTGAGGCTTTGGAACCATGAACTGTGCACTCTATGTTCCTTTTGAGTTTACTAGATAACAAAAGGCCCGCGAGCTTGGTTCAAGCTGCGGGCCTCGCTGCATAATTAAAAATTAGCCTATCCCAAGTCCACGAGCACGTCGTCGCCTTGGAGCTGCACATCGAATTTCTCGGTCGGTAACGCGGGGAGCAGTTCGTTGTCGCCCGTCGTCACGTTGTAGCGCCAGCCGTGCCAGGGGCAGATGACCGTGGTGCCGTCCAGTTCGCCTTCGGCGAGCGGGCCGCCGCGGTGGCCGCAGACGTCATTGATCGCGTAAAACTTGCCGTCGATATTGAAAACTCCTACGGCCTTGCCATTGATCTCGATACTCTTGCCGCAGCCGGCCTTGACTTCACCGGCGGTGCAGACTTTTACGAAATTCGCCATCACTTATTTCCTTTCTTAGCTGGCGCACAATTTTGCCTAATATACGGAGTTGAGTTCTGGTTTCAAGAGGAGGCTGACGTCGCGACGAACGGCAATGGCGTCAACTTGACGGCTATGGAGCTGGATCCGTGGCGCACCGCTAGCGAGGTTTCAGGCGACCAGAAATCTCTGTGAATGTAACCGAGGGCGATGGGCCGGTTGAGCGCTAAGGAGGTGACGGAGCTGGTGATCTTGCCGACCTCGTGGTCGCCCGCGAAAATCGCGTCACCGGCATTAACCGGCGTGTTGCCGTCGAGCAAAAGGCCACAGAGCTTGCGGTTCACATGGCCGCGCGAGCGGATGCGCTCGACGACTTCCTGGCCGAGGTAACAACCTTTGGTGTAGCTATAGGAGTTCTCAAGGCCGACTTCGAGCAGCAAAGTCTCTTCATTAAAATCGACGCCGTAGCGCGGTATGCCGGCCTCGATGCGGAGTATGTTCTGCGTCCGCTCGCCGACCCAGGAGGCACCGCGCTGCGTGAGCTTGTCGGCTAAGCCTATAAGGTGAGCATTTTGCACGATCAAATCGTAGCCCTGCCGGCCGCTGTGATCGGCGCGCACCACGCATATCGGCGCGCTGTCGAATTGAAACATGCCGTGTTGATTGGGCTCGATGGGCAATTCGGCATCGGCGAAAACTTCGCTGACCAGTTTCCGCGCGCTCGGCCCTTGCAGCGACAGCATTTTCCAGTCGCCGTTCGGATCGTTGATCTTCACATCATCGGCGACCAAATAGCGGTTGAGATGGGCTAAAATTTTTTCTTTGAGCGGTTCCCAGAAATCCAGATAGATCGAATTCATGGCGCACAGCACGCGCACGTCGGCGATGACTTTGCCTTGTTGGGTGAGTATGGTCGCCTGCTGGCCGTCGAACATTTTCAACAAGCGGACATCGTTGGACAGCATGCCTTGCAGGAACGAAACGCGATCCGATCCGGTGAACTGAAGCAGGGCGTGATGGGACAAATCAAAAAGGCCGGCGCTATTGCGGACGGCCGCATATTCACCGCCAAGGTCGCCAAAGTGATCGGGCAGGAGCCAGCCGTCTTGCTCGACAAATACAGCGCCGTTGCGCTGGTGCAATTCAGTCAGTAACGATTGCTTTGCCATCGTTGCGGAAATATAGCGTCAACTGGAGTTGATGACAATGCTAGAGGCAGGCCTCGAGCCGGTGATTGATTGTAAGTTTCCTGGTGTGATAGAGACGTATGCACCAACTCGAAACGGAGGTAGCTCATATGGCAGGACTAGAAGGACAAAAAGCGCCGGCGTTCACTCTGGCGGGGAGCGACGGCAAGACGCACTCTCTCGCCGAATACGCCGGGAAAAATGTGATTCTGTGGTTTTACCCCAAGGACGATACCCCTGGCTGAACCAAGGAAGCGTGCGGGTTCCGCGACGCTATCGATACTGTAACTAAAGCGAACACCGTGGTGGTGGGTGTCAGCCCGGATGGCATCGATTCACACAATCAGTTCATCAGCAAATTTAACCTTCCGTTTGTGCTCTTGGCCGACCAGCAAAAGGAAGCCATGAAAGCCTATGGCGCTTGGGGACCGCGTAAGAACGCCCAGGGCGAAGTCTCTGAAGGGACGATTCGCTCGACCGCGTTGATTGGTCCGGACGGCATAATCAAAAAGCACTGGATTCCCGTCACCGACGCCGGCGCCCATCCGGCGGAAGTTTTGGAATTTCTCAAGTAGAGTCTCGTCAACGTCACTGAGGGAGCGCGGCCAATTTTTTGAACCGCGCTCCCTCGCGATGGTAGCTCCCGCATTCCATGGCTAAGCTCAAAGCCGATCTCGATCTTCACAAGCTGGAAATTTTCTATTGGGTCGCAGAGCACAAGAGTTTTTCCCAGGCCGCGGAGCTGCTGTCATTGCGCCAGCCGACGGTGAGCGCCCACGTGCAGGAATTGGAAAAAGCGGTGGGTGGCAAACTGCTTTATCGCATTCCTGGCAAAGTCAGCCTGACACCGCTAGGCCTCATGCTCGCCGAGCGGGCGAAGAATCTGCTCGCGTTCAAGCGCGACACCGTCGCCGCCGTCGAACAGTTTCACGGCACGCTCAGCGGCGAACTTTGGGTCGGCGGCAGCAGCATCCCGGGCGAATATCTATTGCCGCAAAAATTAGGCGAGTTCACCAAGAAATACCCCCACGTCAAACCGATCCTGCGCATCGGCGATTCGGCGAGCATTGTCACCGAGCTATTGGAAGGCAAAGTCGAGATCGCCTTTGTCGGCTTTAAAGGCGCCGACGCGCGGCTTACTTTCGCGAAAATTTGGGACGACGAGATGGTTCTCGCTGTGCCTAAAGGTCATCCCTGGACGAAGCGCAAGACCGTGAACTTGACCGATTTGCCGACTGAGAATTTCATTTCGCGCGAGCACGGGTCGGGGACGCTCGATTCCGTTCGCCAGCTGTTGGCCAAACGGCACCAACCCGCCGACGCTCTGTTCAAGGTCTCCATGGAGCTCGGCAGCACCGAGGCGGTCAAGGAAGCGCTGATGGCGGGATTTGGATTTTCCATTCTGTCGCGCATCTCGATTCGCAATGAACTCAAAGAGGGGACGATCGTCGAAGTTCCGATTCGTGATCTGAAGATGGAACGAGCATTTTACGAAGTATTTCATAGCCGCCGGCCCCTACACCCCATCGCCCAAGCCTTTCGCCTGTTTCTAAAACGTCCATAATCGCTCGGTTTGTCATCCAAGAAATCTGCCTTGCGCTCTTCCATAGGCAATTCCTATTTAGTATATAGGCAAAATAAATCTTTAGGCGGGGGCGGTTATGGCATTACCATTACGACGGCGCGGTGAGAGCGGCATCGATCTTAATCGCGACAGGTTTCGCGCGGCATGGTCGCGCTCGGATGAGATCTTTGACATTTTGCCCAAAGGCGAGTTGTTGGCGCAACCGATCGTCTGGCGCCATCCATTTGTTTTCTACGTCGGTCATTTGCCGGCGTTTTCTTGGAACCAGATCTGCGGCGGAGTTCTCCGCTGGCCGTCATTCAATAATTATTTTGACGAGCTTTTTTGCCGTGGCATCGATCCCGACGTCGACACCGGTGAATGCCACTGGCACCCGGAAGTGCCGGAACAATGGCCGAGTTTGCCGGAGACGATCCATTATCGCGATAAAGTTCGGGGGCGATCCTCGACGCTGTCGAAGTGCTTAGCGATTGCCGCTCCGACGACGTCATGGCCCAAGGCGGCCGGGGTTTGCAGATGATACTGGAACACGAGTTCATGCACCAGGAGACGTTGCTCTACATGATGCAGCGGCTGTCGGTGCGGCAAAAAATTCGGCCGCGCACGCCGGTTAAATATTTTTTTCAGCCACTACGGGTTTCGGATGCGGTGCGCATCCCAAAAGGCCGAGCGCGACTGGGCGCGTGTTTCGATGAATTGAGCTTTGGCTGGGATAATGAATTCGATCAAATCGTCGTTGAGGTGCCGTCCTTCACCATCGATTCATTGCCTGTCACCAATGGGCAGTTCAACGAATTTGTAAGATCCGGCGCCTATGATGACCCGCGTTATTGGCGGCCGGAGGATTGGCGTTGGAAGAAATTGGAGAATAAGCGCCACCCCACAAGCTGGGTCGCGCAGCCGGACGGCTGGTTTTATCGGACTATGTTCGATGTTTTTCCGCTCGCTCAGGTGGCGCGCTGGCCTGTGTACGTGAGCTTGGCCGAAGCCCGCGCGTATGCCGCGTGGCGTGGCAAGCGACTGCCGACCGAGGCTGAGTACCAGCGCGCAGCATTTTACGGGCCCGACGAACGCGAGACTCAGTATCCTTGGGGCGATGACGCGCCCGCTCGGCAGCATGGCAACTTCGATTTTACCTCATGGTCGCCGACACCGGTGGGATCGAGTCCGGCTGGGGCGAGCCGCTGGGGTGTTCATGAACTGGTCGGCAACGGTTGGGAGCTGACCGACAGCGTATTTGCGCCGCTGCCGGGTTTCAAACCTTACATGACCAGCTACCCGGACTACTCGCAAGATTTTTTCGATGGCAAACATTTTGTCGTCAAAGGCGCGTCTTGGGCAACCGACGCGGGACTGCTGCGGCCGAGCTTTCGCAATTGGTATCAAGCGCACTATCCCTATGTATTTGCCAAGTTCCGTTGCGTGTCCGATTAAATACTTTCAACCGCAGGAGGGCAATCTATGAAAGCGACATGGGAAAATCAGACACTCGCCGAATCCAATCAGACGATTGTCGTTGAGGGTAATCACTATTTTCCACCGGAATCGATCAAGCCGGAATCTTTCCGCGCTAGCGACACCCACACGACCTGTCCCTGGAAAGGTCTAGCCAGTTATTATCACGTCCAGGTCGGCGAAAAGGTCAATCAAGATGCCGCGTGGTACTATCCGGAGCCCAAGGAGGCGGCGCAGTCGATCAAGAATTACATCGCCTTCTGGCGTGGCGTGACGGTCAGCGAATAGCGCTTCCAATCGCTTCGATGATACTTTGAAACTGGCTTCTTGCATGGCGGAAAACACCGAGGCGCTGTGCAAGTCGATCGCTGACTACATCGCGCTGAAACTCGACATTAAATCGGTACGGTTGTCGAGACCGGGGCACACGCCCATTCACTGCGGACGATTCTTTCCGGCGAAGTCGACGGCTCGGCGACCGATAGCACGGTATTAGAGTGGACCGGATCCCGGCAAGCGGGTTTGATGGATCGTATCCGCGACATTTATAGCCTCGGCCCGAGCCCGATTCCGCCTTGGGTCATTTCCAAGAAGGTAGCGGAATCCCTCCGGCGCGAACTGCGCGATCTATTTCTCAGCATGGATGCCGATGCGCTCGGGCGTGACATTCTAATGCGTGGGCGGTTAGAGCGGTTTGAACCCGCCGAAGACCGCGACTACGACCCGATTCGCCGCATGGCGCGCGAGGCCGAGCGGGTTTTGCTGGCTTAGTGTCATATGCTAAGAAGTCCATCATGAGTGCGATCGCGCGTTAATACGACAGGGAGGTAGATGAGAATGGCGAGTTTAGAGGGCAAAAAGGCACCGGCGTTTAGCTTGGACGGCAACGACGGCAAGAAACATTCGTTAGAAGATTACAAAGGCAAAACCGTCGTGATGTTTTTCTATCCGAAAGACAGCACCCCTGGCTGAACCAAGGAGGCTTGCGGGTTCCGTGATTTGAACCCGTCGTTTAAGAAAAAAGATGTCGTTGTGCTGGGAATCAGCAAGGATAGCATCGACTCGCATGACAAGTTTGCCGAGAAGCACAAGCTACCCTATGTGTTGTTGTCCGATCCCAAGGCGGAGGTGATGCAAAGATTCGGTGCCTTCGGCAAGAAGATGATGTACGGCAAAGAGGTCCAGGGGACGATCCGCTCGACCGTCATCATCGGCCCGCAAGGGGTTGTGATCAAGCACTGGACTGCGGTCAAAAAAGCCGAGGAACACCCCGCAGAGGTGATGACATTTCTTAGAGGCTACAGCTAAACGCTCACGCGGACATCCGGTGGCGTTGGCGAATGGTGAATAAAAAGGGGGAGCGCGGCGGCTGCCTTTTTTGATGGGCTAACCCATAGAAATTTTCGATTTGACTTATAGGCCATCTCTGTTATCTAAGGTAGGTCATCGTTCAAAACTGAAATCGACGGGGAGAATTATATGAAGCGAATGGTAGTTCTCATGACGGCTCTGATGCTGGGTTTGGCTTGGGCCAATGTCCAGGCTCAGGCCTTGAAGGAGTTGAGGTTATCGGCGATCCCGGATGAAAACCCACAAGAAATGCTGCGCATTTATTCGCCGTTCGCCGACTATCTGACCAAAGAGGTCGGCATCCCGGTTAAGTTTACGCCGGTGGTCGATTATGCCGCGACAGTGGAAGGGCTGGCCGCCAATCGCTTGGAAATGGTGTGGTACGGCGGTTTGACCTCGGTGCAAGCGGCCAAGCAGGCGAAAGGCGCGCGCCGCGTCATCATGCGCAAAGAAGACGCCGAGTTTAAGAGTCACTTCATCACCCGCAAGGAGACTGGGATCAAAGGTTTGAGCGACCTCAAGGGCAAAACGTTCGCGTTCGGCAGTGTCAGTTCCACATCGGGCCATCTCATGCCGCGTTATTTCTTGCTTAAAGGCGGGGTCAATCCCGAGAAGGATTTTTCCAAGTTCAGCTTTAGCGGCGCCCACGACGCGACCGCCGCCTGGGTCGAAGCCGGCCAGGTAGACGCCGGGGCGCTCAATTTTTTGGTATGGGACAAATTGATCGAAACCAAGAAGGTTGACACCAGCAAAGTTAATATTTTCTGGACCACGCCGCCTTATGTTGACTATGTGTGGACCGTTCGGGCCGGCGTCGACAAGGCGACCGTCGAGAAGATTACCAAGGCGTTTCTGAAACTCGACTACAACAAACCTAATGACAAGAAACTTCTCGATCTGCACCGTACCAAAGGCTATATCACCGCCAAGGACGAAGACTGGAAGGGTATCGAAGAAGCGGCGGTCGCAGCGGGTTTGATCAAGCTCAACTGAACACGTGAATTCAACGCTACACCAATATCGTCTCGAGAATGTCCGCAAGCTGTTCGGGCGCCAACAAGCGGCCCTGGACGGCATCGATCTAGAGATCAATCAGGGCGAGAAAATCGCCCTGATCGGTCCGAGCGGTGCGGGCAAGACCACGCTCTTTCGTCTGCTCAACTGCACTCTCAGGCCGACCTCGGGAAAGCTCTATATCGACGGCGAGGATGTCGATTTATTACATGGCAAGCGTTTGCGCCATGTGCGGCGCCGCATCGGCAGCGTTTACCAACAGCATAATCTGGTGCCGCGCCTGCGGGTGATCCATAACGTCTTAGCTGGCCAATTGGGCCGCTGGCCGACGCTGCGCTCGCTTTTGTCTCTGTGCCAGCCCAATGACGTCGAACTTGCCCATAACGCGCTCAGCCAAGTGGAAATCGCCGATAAAATCTTCGAACGCACCGATGAGCTTTCAGGCGGCCAGCAACAGCGGGTGGCGATCGCGCGGGTATTGGTGCAAGACCCCGAAGTGGTGCTGGCCGATGAGCCGGTCTCTTCCGTCGATCCGACCCTGGCGTCGACCATCGTGCGTCTGCTCATCGACATCAGCCACAACACGCACAAGACCTTATTGGTCAGCCTACACAGCGTCGATCTTGCACTGGCCTATTTCCCGCGGGTCATTGGCATCAAGCAGGGGCGGGCAGTTTTCGATCTCTCCCCTGACAAAATTAGCGACGATATGTTAGAGGATTTGTACTCCGGCAATTTTCGCGATCATGCCGTGACCGAGACCACGAGTGGAAACATCGAGACCATCGCTTATCCGTCCCTCAGCTAAAACTTATTTTCCCTATCTTTTCGCTGTTTTGTTTTTACTGGTGTTCCTCGACAGTTGGAAACGAGCGGGGATCGCGCCTGAGCTGTTTTTTTCCACTCGCGGGCGCGAGTCGCTGTGGAAATTTCTCACCGGCATGATTCCGCCGGATCTTTCTTGGAGCTTTCTTTCTTTGATGCTCCGGCCAGCCCTGGAGACCATTCAGATCTCGCTTTGGGGCACGGTGATCGCGGTCCTGATCGGTTTTCCTCTGGGCTTATTAGGCACCAATACCTTGGCGGTGCGGGGCATTCTTAACGACGCCGAGTTGCAGGGCGCGCCGGTGCGCCGGAGCCTACGCTACGGCGTCTATCTCATGGCCCGCGGCGCGCTCAGCCTGTTTCGCTCGATCCCCGAATTTGTCTGGGCGTTTATGTTCGTGCGCGCCGTCGGGCTGGGGCCATTTCCTGGCGTGCTCGCCATCGGCGTGGCCTACGGCGGCATGCTCGGCAAAGTCTACTCGGAGATTTTCGAGGCGGTCAATTACCGTCCGCTCGAAGCCTTGCAGTCCACCGGCGCCAATAAGCTGCAGATATTTTTCTACGGCTGGTTTCCCCAGGCGCTACCCAATTTCGTTTCCTACACGCTTTACCGCTGGGAGTGCGCCGTCCGCGCGTCGGCGATCTTAGGTTTAGTCGGCGCCGGGGGATTGGGCCAGCAGATCGAGATCTCCATGCGCATGTTCAATTTCAACGAAGTGCTGACGATTTTGATTATTTTATTCTTGATGGTCGCAGGAGTGGATTACCTAAGCGCTAAGGTGCGGGCGCTGCTATGAGCCGGCCAGCACTGCCGAACACTTGCGACGTCATCCGGCCCACCGCCGCCGCCACGTCGATCTCGAAGTGGCGGAATGGGGCCGTCCTTTTGTTCTTTTTCACGTTTCTAATCTGGAGCTATCGCGGCGCCGAGATCGATCTTTTGCAGTTGTTTAGCCGCGACAGTTTCGGGCAGATTCTCATTTATTTCAATAAACTGATGCCGCCGGATTTCTCGCCTAACGTGCTGCATGAGGCGATGAAGGGCACCATCGAGACTTTCGCGATTTCGTTTATGGGCACGCTGCTCGCCGTTGCGATCGCGCTGTCGGTGGTATTTTTCGCCTCGCGCAATCTGATTTTTTCCGGCTTGCTCTACGAAATGGAACCGAAGCAGGGCTGGAAACGCAGGGCGCGCATGGTGCCGTATCTGGCGGCCAGGTGCTTGCTCAATATACTGCGCACCGTGCCGGAGATGGTGTGGGCTTTGATCTTCGTATTCTTGGTCGGCTTGGGGCCTTTTCCGGGCGTGCTAGCGCTCGGTGTTCACACCGGCGGCGTGCTCGGCAAACTGTTTGGCGAAGTCTTGGAAGATGTTGACCCGCAACCGATCGAGTCGCTGCAAGCCACCGGCGCGAGCCGGCTGCAGATTCTGTTTTACGGCATATTGCCGCAGGTGCTGCCGCAGTTCATTTCTTACACGCTCTATCGCTGGGAGGTGAATATTCGCATGGCGGCAGTTTTGGGCTTGGTTGGCGCCGGCGGCTTGGGCCAGCGTATCCATATCGCGATCAGCTTGTTTTTTGAGCAGCAGTTGCTGACACTGATCATGGCGATTTACATCTTGGTCACGATCGTCGATTACGTCAGCGCTTATCTCCGTCGCAAGGTCCTGTAAAAAATGCCGGGCGCAGCACACTGCGCCCCTAGGGCGGCTAACGGTTAACGGCTTCTTCAATCGCGCGTGCGACGTAGACATGGGTGAGATGGGCGCGATATTCCGACGAGCCATTGATGTCTTCAATGACTTCGATATTTCGCGTCGCCTCAGCGGCAGCCTGCTCGATCAAATTCCCGTCGAGTTTTTTCCCAGCCAACATTTGCTCGGTGCGTTCGGGGCGATAGGCTTTATCGGTTACGCCGGTGATGCCGATCGCCGCGCGGCTGCATGTCCCAGCGGCATCAACGGTTAGACGCACAGCGACACCGGTTACCGCAAATCCCGAAGAACGCGGCGCGGCTTTCTGATAAGCAGTCTTGTCGCTGCCGGTGATCGGCACCTTGATCGCGGTCACAATCTCATTCGGCTCGAGCACGCTCATGAGCAAGCCGAGAAAGAAGTCGTCACACTTCACCCAGCGCTCGCCGCGGGGACCGAAGACTTTGATCTCGGCGTCGAGTGCGATGACAGCCGCGGGCCAATCCCCCGCGGGGTCGGCGTGGGCGACGCTGCCACCGATGGTGCCGCGGTTGCGCACTTGCACGTCGGCGATGGTGGTCGCCGTTTGTGGCAACAGGGGGCACTTGGCTTTGAGCAGATCCGAATATTCGATTTGCTCGTGCGTGACGAGTGCACCAATGACGAGGCTGTTTCCTTCTTCGTTGATGCTGTTCAAACCGGGGATGCGGCCGATGTCGACGATATAGGCCGGTTTCGACAAGCGCATCTTCATCAACGGCAGCAAGCTCTGGCCGCCGGAAAGTATTTTCACATCGTCTTTGTGCTCCGATAAAAGCTTGACTGCATCGGGCAATGAACGAGGCGCAAAGTATTCAAACGAACCGGGTATCATGACTAGAAAGTCCTCCGCTCTTTTTCCGGATTGTGATTGATCAAACGCCAAACTGCTTCCGGCGTGATCGGCAGCTCGCAAACTTTCACACCGTAGGGCTGCAGCGCGTCCTCGACGGCGCTGGCGATGGCGGCGGGGGAGGGGATCGCGGCGCCTTCGCCGGCGGCTTTTTGGCCGAGCGACGTGAACGGCGATGGCGACGGCTGATGGATGACCTCGACTCTCGGCGTTTCCGCCGCCGAGCATTTACCGTAATCGAGATAGGTAATCGTCAGCGGCTGGCCTTCCGGGCTGTACATAAACCCTTCGCCAAGCGCGACGGCGATGCCGTGCGCCGCTGAGCCGTAGACCTGACCGTTGACGACATCGGGATTGATCACCGTGCCGTTGTCGCCGACGATCAAATAGCGTAGCACATGGACCGAGCCGGTGTTTTTGTCGACTTCGACGATCGCCGCATGGGCGCCAGCCGAAAAGGTAAACTGAGCGCGTACCTTGCGGTCTGCGCCGGGCACGATGTTTGGCTTGGCATTGGGAAACATGTAGTAGAACGTCGCCTCTAGCCCCGGTTCCATATCATCGGGAATCAGATGCTGATTGTTGTATGCGATCCGGCCGAGCTCGGCGAAAGTGATTTGTTTCGCCGCCGCGCCGGGAACTTTCACCACACTGTCTTCAATGGTGAGTTCGGACGGCTCGACTTTGAGATTATACGCCGCGAGCCGGAGAATTTTCTCGCGCAGCTTAGTGGCCGCGCCGTGGATCGCGCCGATGTCGTATAAGTGGAAGTTGTTGCCGCTATTGGCCGCCGCCACGCCCCATGACGATAAATCGCTGTCGAAGGGAATGCTGGTACTGAATCTATCCGGCGACGAGCCGAGAATGTCGGCAGCGACTTGCGCCGTGGTTGTTTCATGGGCCTGGCCGCAGTTGGGCGAGCCCAAATGGAGCATCAGCGTGCCGTTCTTTTCCAATTTGATTTTCGCGCCGTTGACGCCGCCGGAACCGGGCGGTTCCTTCATCTCTGGAAAAATCGCCATGTCGCGCGCCGCATTGCGCCCGCCGGGCTCGACGCCGATGACGATGCCGATGCCCATGAGCTTGCCTTGTTCGCGGGTTTTTTTCTGCTCTTCGCGCAACTTGTCGTAATCGATTTTTTCCAAGAGCGTTTTGAGCAGGCCGGGATAGTCGCCGCTGTCATAAACGTTGCCGCTGATGGTGCTGTAAGGCATTTCGTTGGCCTGGATTAGATTCTTGCGGCGCACTTCGATGGGGCTCAAGTTGAGCGCCTGAGCGACCCGGTCCATCATCCGTTCCCAGATGAAACACATGCCGGGTTTACCGATGCCACGGTTCGGAATCACCGGGCATTTGTTGGTCACCACCGCATGGCCTTCCATGTAAATGGCCGGCGTCTTGTAGGTATTCGACAGATTGTTGAGCTTGTTGGTGAAGTGAATCGTCAGCGTGCTGATCGAGCCGCCGACGTCGTCGTACTCTTTGAATTTAAGGCCGAGCACCGTGCCGTCGTTCTTGACCGCTGCTTCAGCTTCGACTTCCTGAGCGCAGGCATGGCCGCCGGCCATCATATGCTCAGTGCGGTCCTCGATCCATTTCACTGGACGGCCGGTTTTCATCGCCAACAAGGAAACCAATACGACGTACTTGCGGATCAAATGAATCTTCTGGCCAAAACCGCCGCCGACATCGGGAATGATCACGCGAATGTCTTGAAGCCCCAACGCTTCGCGTAGGCCATCGTAAATCACTTCCGGCACCTGAGCGGTTACCCAGACGGTGAGGCGTGTGCTCGCCGCGTCATAGGACGCGATGACGTTGAACGGTTCGAGCGGCGTCGAGCTGTAGCGATGGATTTTCAATTTCTCGGTAACGACGCGGTCGGCGGATTTGAAGGCCGCGTCAATGTCGCCATATTGCAGCGAGCCGGTCCAAGCCAGATTGGTGCCGAGTTCGTCGAAGAGCGTCGCTGAAGATGGCTTGATCGCTTCGCGCACATCGACGTTGGGCCGCAACGGCTCGTAGTCGACTTGAATCAACTCTAACGCATCTTCCGCCGTGCCGCGATCTTTTGCCGCGACGGCGCCGATGGGCTCGCCGACGTAGCGGACTTTGTCCACGGCGCCGGCATACTCATCAATCGGCCGCTTCAAACCCGCGGCATACCGCCCCGGCTTGAACGGCTTGGTCATTTTCTTAACGTCGTCCGGCGTAACGGTAGCAAAGACGTTGGGATTCTTGAGCGCCTCGGATGGATCGACGGATAGAATCTTCGCGTGGGCATGGGGACTACGCAGAATCATCGCCTGGAGCATGCCGGGCAGCTGAAAATCATCGGTGTAGAGGCCGCGGCCGGTGACATGGCGCGGTCCTTCTTTACTGCGTGTACGACTACCAATGTATTTTTTGTCGGCCATGATAGGGTTACCTTGTAGCGAATAAATCCGAAATTCGAATATCGAAACAAATCCAAAATCTGAAAATTTCAAACGAAAAATTCGAAACGGGCCGTTTGGAAGCTCTCGATTTTGAGCCTTTGAGATTGTTTCGGATTTCGAGCTTGTTTGCCTGCCTCATCGGTTCGCAGTCTTTAGTTTTTCGGCTGCTTCTTTCACCGCGTCGACGATCTGCACATAGCCGGTGCACATGCAGAGATTACCGGCCAATGCTTTGCGAATTTCATTATCCGATGGATTTGGATTTCTTTGCAGGAGGGCATGACTGGTCATCACCATGCCGGGCGTGCAGTAGCCGCATTGAAAGGCGTAGTTCTTGACGAACGCCTCCTGCACCGGATTGAGTTCACCGTCCTTGGCCAAACCCTCGATTGTCGTGATCTCGCGCCCGTCGGCTTGCACGGCGAAGTGAAGGCAAGACTTTACTACTTTGCCGTCGAGCAATATTGAGCAAGCGCCGCACTCGCCGATAACGCAGCCGACATGAGTACCCGTAAGCCCGATGGTCTCGCGCAGAAAATGTGTCAGCAAAATGCGCGGCTCAACTTGTTCTTCATAGAGCCGGCCGTTAATGGTGACACGAATCGTTTGTTTCATGGGGTGTTTTAATAGCGTGAGATTGGGATTGGGTCAACCGATGGGGGAAAACTTTAGTTCGAAGTTCCGGATTCAAGGTTCAACGAGTTGGGTGCAAACCCGGAACCTGGGACGTTGAGCCTTGAACTGAAAGTGAATGCCGTTGCGCGGTCGCGCGGCCAACCCATCCTGCTCAATGATTCTTCATAGTCCGCCGTTCGATTTCCAGAAGACGCTCCAGGCCGCTGGTCGTCTGGGCCGCTTTCATCTCCTTGTCGGCGCCACCCGGACCCAGGAATGGGTCCATTACTCCCTGCGCCAGACACTCGTAGGACTGGCGCACCGCTTTAACCATGGCCGCGAATGCCGTGCCGGAGGAGGCGGCGAGGCGGTAGCCAAGCGCGGCTAGATCGCGCGGAGAGTAGAGGAAGTTGGAAAAACCGTCGGCCGGCGCGAAGGTCATGAGCGGCGGCGGCAGGCGCTCGCCGGCGACGCGCATCTCCTCGGCATCGCGGGTGTGGACAAACAGCATGTCGGCGCCCGCCCGGTGAAAGGCTTCGGCGCGGCGCAAGGCCTCGTCGAGGTCATGGACCCGCCGTGCGTTCGTCCGGGCTATAATCATGAAATCGGGGTCGGCACGGGCCGCGATCGCCTCGGCGATTTTCTTCAACATCAGCTCGGTAGGAATCAGATGGTCGACGCCGACGTGATGCTCGACGCGGCGCGGCAGCAACTGATCCTCGATCTCGATGGCGGCGAAGCCCGCGGCTTCGGCGAGGGCGATGGTGCGGTGCAGGTGCACAGGATCGCCCCAGCCGCCGCCCGCATCCAGGACAATCGGTAATTGGCACACGGCGCGCATGTCGAGCGCCACCGCAGCGAGCTCCGGTAGCGTCAGATTGGCTTCGGTGACACACTTCAGCCAGCCGAGCGATCCGCCGCTCAGATATAGCGCTTTGAAGCCGGCGGCTTCGGCGAGCCGCGCCATGATCGGACTCAGCGCCACCGGGGCGACAATGAGTTCGTTCCCCCGCATCAGCTCTTTGAACTTTTGCACGTTACACTCCTAGTTTCGATCGCCGCGATGCTCGGGACCATTCCTGCTCTCGATTAATTTATCTGCTCCATATCTCGGGAAGGAGATTATGTCGAGCGCTGTGTGAAGGCCGGTTCGAAGCGCTTTTTACTTAACTTAGCAGGGGAGGCGGGTCAGCTCACGCGCTGTAGCGCTTCTTTGGCGGCGCGGCAGACCAGCACTTTGACCATCTCGCGCTTGTACTCAGCAGTGCCGCGGTTGTCGTCTACGGGATCGGTTTCGCTGGCGGCGACTTCGCCCATTTGGAGCAGCAGATCGTCGTCGATGGTTTTTCCACGGAGGGTCTGTTCGGCCTGCTTGGCGTGAATAATCGTTGAAGCTACCGAATTCAGACCCAAGCGAATGTCTTCGCAAACACCGTCTTTGGCGCTCAGCGTGATCGCGACGCCGACGGTGGCGAAGTCTTCGACGCTGCGCGGTGTGAATTTGATATGCGACCAGCCTAAACGACTTGGCGGTGGGACGCGTATTTCGGTCAGCAGCTCGCCTGGATTGAGCGCGGTCTGATAGTAGTCGATGAAGAACTCATCGAGCTTCACTGTTCGCTGACCAGCACGGCTAGTCAGGACAACTTCGGCGTCCAGGGCGATCAAACTCGCACCGGGATCGGTCAACGGATCGCCGGCAGCCAAGTTGCCGCCGATGGTGCCCATATTGCGTATGCGTGGTTGGGCGACGTTGTGAAACGTTTCATGCAGAATAGGGTATTGTTTCATAATCACCGGTGACAACTCTATGTCGCGATGGCGCGCGCCGGCTCCAATGCGCAGGCCGGTTTTCGCGTTGAATCTGATGGTATCGAACTTGGGGATTCTCGCTAGGCTAATTACAATCTTTGGCATCAGCAAGCGCTGACGCATCATAATCAGGAGCGAGGTCCCCCCGGCGATGACTCTGCCGTCGTCGCCGTGTTTTTCCATCAGCGCCAGCGCTTTCCTGAGCGTCGTCGGTTCGAGATAATCGAAGCGGATCATGATTTGGCTTTCTCTTTGAGGGCGCGGAGAATCTTTTCCGGCGTAATCGGTAGGGTTTTCACGCGCACGCCGACCGCGTCGAAGATCGCGTTGTTGATCACCGCAGCAGTGGGGTCCATGTTGAGCTCGCCGAGACCCTTCGCACCGAACGGCCCGGTCGGCTCGTAGGAGTCGGCGAAGGCGTGCTGAAGCGGCGGCATATCGCGCATGGATGGAATGCGGTAATCGGAAAAGTTCGGATTGATCGGCCGGCCTTCGTCGATCTGCAAACCTTCTGTGAGCGCATAGCCCAGCCCTTGCGCCAAACCGCCTTCGACTTGGCCTTCGGCGCCAATCGGATAGATCACCGTGCCGCAGTCCGAGGCGACGACCATCTGCAAAACTTTCACCTGGCCAGTTTCCGGATCGACGTGAACCTCGGCGGCCTGGACACCGTAATTATACGCGCCGGATTCGTTGCCGAAGCGCGTGCTGTCGGGCAACACGGAGTCGGCATCGAAGCTGCCCGAGCCGACGATTGGTGCGCCGTTGTGGCGGAATAGACGGGCGCGCGCCACGTCGGAAACCGTCAAAGATTTCCCTTCCGCGCCCTTGACGAAAATCTTGCCATCGCGCGACATCAAGTCGGCGGCGTTGGCTTCGAGCATTTCAGCAGCTTGCTCGAACAGTTGTTGCTTGACGTTAGTCGCGGCGTTCTTGACTGCATTGCCGCTGACGTAGGTAAGCCGGCTGGCGAAAGCGCCGAGGCAGAAGGTCGTGAGATCGGTGTCGGCGCGGGAGATTTCCACATCCTCGACGCGCACGCCCAGTTCTTCCGCGGCGATTTGGCACATCGCCGTGTGTACGCCTTGGCCGCATTCGCCTTCGCCGCTGAGAATCAAAGCCTTGCCGTCTTCGTTGACCTTGATCGTCGCCGAGCTGCCATCGTAGTCGCCAAAATGGCGTTTGCCGCTGACGTGAACCGTGCAGGCCAATCCGAGTCCGGTGTTCGGCATTTTGTTGGCCCGCTTGGTTTTCCAGTCGATCATTCTCTCTGTCATGTCCAGGCATTGCTTTAGCTCGCAGCTAGTGACGCGATTGCCGTGGGGCGAGACGTAACCGACTTCGGCGGCGTTCATCCGGGCGATTTCCATCGGATCGATACCGAGGGCGTGGGCACCGAGATCGATCGCTTGCTCCACCGCCCACTCGGCGGATGGATTGCCGAAGCCGCGGAAAGCGCCGGTGGGTACTTTGTTCGTGTAAACCAACTTGGCGTCAATCTTTACGTCGGAATATTTATAGCAGGTGTCGTGGCGCATCGCGGCGACGCCAGTGATCGCCGGCGCTTTGGCCGAATAGGCGCCGTTGTCGGCGATCACGTTTAATTCTTTGGCGCGTATGCGGCCGTCTTTCTTGAAACCCATCTTGACGTTGATCTTCATGAACACGCGCGGCCGGCAGCCGGCGAGAAATTCTTCTTCGCGGCTGTTGATGAGCTTGACCGGTTTGCGCGCTTTTTTCGCCAATACCGCGGCGACCAGCGCGTTATTGTCGTCGCAGGATTTGCCGCCGAAGCCGCCACCCACCGCGCTTTGAATAATCCGTACATCGGTCTCGGGCACGCCCAACGCGGTGGCGATGCGGTAGCGCGCGTTGAACAGTGTCTGGGTATTCATGTAGATGGTGTATTTGCCGCTGGTGGCGTATTCCGCCACGCTACCGATGGTTTCGATCGAACAGTGCCACTGCGGCATGCTGGTAAAAGTGTCTTCGACGATCACGTCCGAGTCGGCGAAGGCCTGGGCGATGTTGCCGCGCTCCAGATCCAGGTGCATGGCGATGTTGTTTGGCTTGTCGTCGTGGACTAACGGCGCGCCGTCTTTCATAGCATCCTCGGCATCGAACACGCCAGGCAGCGGTTCCCATTCCACTTCGATCAAGTCGATCGCTTCCTCGGCGATGTCGGGATCGATGGCAGCCACCGCCGCGACTTCCTCGCCGACATAACGGGTTTTGCCGACGGAGAGAATAAACTGGTCGGCGAAAAATGCGCCCCAAGGACGCTTGATCGTGTCTTCGGCAGTCACCACGGCGCGGACGCCGGGAAGTTTCTCCGCTTTGCTGATGTCGATATTGCGAATGCGCGCGTGCGGGAACGGGCTTCGCAGCACTTTGCCAACCAACATACCCGGTAAGTAGATGTCGGCGATATAACTGGAGTCTCCGGTTACCTTGTCGAAGCCTTCGACGCGCTGGACGCGCTTGCCGACGACTGTGAAATTTTCTGCTTTAGTCATGATTGGTGTGCTCGCTGGAGTTTCGGATTGTCTCCCGCAAAGGCGCTAAGTTCTAAGACCAAAAAATAATTTCACTTCCTCTGCGAGCTTGGCGTCTTTGCGGGATAAATTTCCCCGACCGTTTCACTCAGCTCGTTTTCGCCACCGGTTTGTACACGTCCAGGCTCTGAATCTTCGCGGTGTAGTCGCGTTTGCGAAATTCGAAATTCGGATCGATCTTGTTGTCAACCACCGCCATGATTGATTCGAGAATTTTATAGTAGCCGGTGCAGCGGCAGAGGTTGCCCGACATCCAATCTTTGACTTCGTCCTCAGTCGGTTTGGGATTCTCGTCGAGCAACGCTTTGGCGGCCATGATTTGACCCGGCGTGCAGATGCCGCACTGGAAGCCGCCGTATTCGATGAACGCTTGCTGCAGCGGGTGGAGTTTGCCGTCCCTTGCCAGCCCCTCGATGGTTTCAATTTTTTTACCAACGCATGCGGCCGCCAGGGTCAAGCAGGAACTCACTAGGCGGCCATCGATGATCACGCTGCACGCGCCACAGACGCCGATGCTGCAACCTTCCTTGGTGCCGGTGAGACCGATGGCGTCGCGCAAAACTTGCAGCAGCAAGCGGTTGGCTTCGACCTCGATGTCGTAGACTTGGCCGTTGATGTTAAGCGTGAGTTGCTTCTTCATGCTCTATTTCACCTTAACCCCGCCTCTTGAGGCGGGAACCATCAAATGGGTTTCCAAAGGGAGTGGCATCCCCTTGGATCGCGGGCGGGGTTAAAACTCGCCCGCGAAGTGCTTCTTTTATACTGATCGGCCCGAGTGGGTCTTGCCCCAGCGCGCGCGCATGGTCTTCATGGTGTCTCCGTCGCCGACATCGACGCGGGTTTGGCGCAAGCGCTCCCAGACTCTTTCATGTTCGCTCTTGGCCGCGAGGTCGGCTTCCGTCGAGAGATCATCCGGCCAGTAACCCATCAGGTAGCCATGCCAGGGTTCCTGCGGTTCGAGCTTCGGCAAGCCGAGCTCTTCCCAGAGTTCTTTAGCGCGCAGCATAAATTCTTTTTTGGGCAGCGAGAGCGGGGGAAAGTCGGCTTTGCGCGTGGCGTCGATCAACACCGAGGATTCACAATTGTCATAGCGGCTCGACGGATGAGTCGCCACCATGCCGATGGGCGTCGCGCCAAATGGACGGTCGGGAATGATTTTGAAATCTTTGTGCGGCTGGGATCGGTGCGTGATCGCCCAAGTGACCGCCACGGGGTCTTTGATATTGATGTCCTCGTCGCAGGCGATGATCATCTTGCCAACCCGGTCGCCATAATCCAAAATCCCTTGCATGACATCCCATGGCTCCTGGTCGTTGCGTTTTTTGAGACTGACGGCCACGTAGGGCCGCAGATTGACCAGCGGTTCGATCAGATGAACATCACGCACACTGTCGAAGCCTTTTTTGACTAAATATCTCTTGATCAACGTCGACATACCCATCGCTTTGATCTTCGAGCTTTCGCTCGGCGTCACTTGGCTGATGATGGATACCCAGATGGGATTCTTGCGGTGGGTGACGCATTTCAATTCGAACATCAAGCTCAAGGTGCGTGGATCGATATAACCCATCGACTCGCCGTAGGGGCCTTCTTCTTCCATGTACTGGGTCGGAATGATGCCTTCTAAAACAATCTCTGAAGTGGCCGGTACTTCGAGATCGACGGTTTTGCACTTGATCAACTGCACCGGCGCGCCCTGCAGGCCGCCGGCAAGCGCGAGCTCGTCGACATCGGGAGGGACTTTCTGCGTCGCGGCGTAGGAGACTACCGGAATGGTGCCGACGACGATGGCGACTTCGAGCGGTTTGCCCATGCGCCGGCATTTTTCCCATTGATTGGACAGATCTTGCGGCGTGCCGGTCATCAGACCGCTGCGGTCGGGGCCTTTGATCAGGCCGCGATAGTTGCCGACGTTGCGCTGTCCAGTTTCCGGGTCTTTCGTGATCCAATGGCCGGCGGTGATGTAGGGACCGTTGTCAAATCCTGGAGTCGAAATTGGAATGGCAAATTCGTTGATCCCGCCATGGGCGAGCAGTGAGGCGCCCAAGTGGACTTCCTCCTGGGCTGGGCCATGGTCGACCATAACCGGCGGGATCAAATGATCCAACGCGTAAATCCACCGGTCGGGAACTTCTTCCGGCGCGCATTTAAGACCTAAGCAATAAATCGCCTCCGAGCCCGAAAGCCCGCCGACGAGAACCCGACAGTTGTATTTATTTTTTTTGCCATCGACCACGTTGTCGAACAAAAAGCCGCGCCGCTGCGCTTCGGCGATGCCGCCGCGGTATTGCCAACGTACCAGAGGGTGAAGCTCACTGTCTTTGTTGATTTCCTTGCTGATGCGGTAGAGCTTTTCATGCTCGTCGAGAGCTTGGATGAACTCCCTTAAGTCTTCGTAAGGTTTGGCGAAATTCATAGGACTTTGATCTATGCTTTTTTTCGCTCTGAATCAAGCGAGAATCGAAAAATCGCTTGCAAAAAGCGCCGCGTTCCGTAAGATTGGCCATCCCCTTTTATGGCGCTTAGAATTTTTAATACGTTGAGCGATGAGAAAGAAATATTCTCGCCGCTGACGCCGGGAAAGGTGCGCATGTATGTGTGCGGCGTGACGGTCTATGACTCGGCGCACCTGGGCCACTGCCGATTTCTACTTACTTTCGATGTCATTTACCGATATCTTAGGTTCGCAGGCTACGATGTGAGCTACGCGCGCAACTTCACCGATGTTGACGACAAAATCATCAAGCGGGCCAACGACGAGCAGGTCAGTTGCGCGGCGATTACCGATCGTTATATCGCTGAATTCAACAGCGACGCCGCAGCGCTCGGTTTGTTATCGCCGACGATTGAACCGCGGGCGACGCAACATATCGCCGAGATCGTCGAGATCATCAAAGAGCTCGAACGGAAGGAGCTGGCTTATCGTGTTGGCGGCGGCGTCTATTTTGCCGTCGCGGGCTTTCCGAAGTATGGACAGTTATCGCGAAAAAAAATCGATGAACTCGAAGCCGGTGCCCGTGTCGATGTCGACGAGAGCAAGCGCTCGCCGCTCGATTTCGCTCTGTGGAAAGCCAGCAAGCCTGGGGAACCGACCTGGGAGAGCCCATGGGGCCCGGGGCGGCCTGGTTGGCATATCGAATGTTCGGCGATGAGCACGAGATATCTGGGCCAGCCCTTCGACATTCACGGCGGCGGGCGGGATCTGATCTTTCCCCATCACGAAAACGAAATCGCGCAGTCGGAGGGGGCGATCGGCCGGCCGCTGGCGCGGTATTGGCTGCACAATGGTTTTCTCAATATCAATCAAGAAAAGATGTCCAAGTCGCTCGGCAACTTTTTTACCATCCGGGAGATTCTCGCCGAGTTCGACGCCGCGGCATTACGCCATTATTTCTTGTCGAGCCATTATCGCAGCCCGATGGATTTTTCCAAGGAAGGTCTCGAAGAGGCGGGCAGGGCGACGGACCGGATTCATGAAACGGTCGAGCGGGTGGAGCGTGCGATCCGGCCCGGTGTAGCAGCGGACGGCGCGCTGATGGAATCTTTTCGGCAGGAGATGGATGACGATTTCAACACGCCCCGTGCACTGGCGTTGATCTTCGACGAGGTGCGCGCGCTTAATCGCTTGTTGGACGAGAAGAAGCCAAAGGGGTTGGAGGCGAGGGCGGCGGCGCTACGCACGATGTGCGCGACCCTGGGGTTGCTGTATGACGGTTATTTCGAACGCAAGAAACAGCGCTGGTTGAGCAAGGCGAGCATCACGCGCGAAGAGATCGAAGCACAGATCGCGCGGCGCGAGCAGGCGAGAAAAAGCAAGAATTGGAGCGAAGCCGATCGGATTCGCAACGAACTTCAAGCTATGGGTGTGGTGGTGGAAGATACGCCCGAAGGAGCCGTATGGAAGGTGAAGTGAGAGACGCGCCGCGGCTTGGTAAAAGCGCCGCGATATTGGCTTCGGCGCTGATCGCCATTTCTGCGGTTTTCACCATGGCCCAGGACAAAGCGCCCGCTGGGCGCGGTGACGGGGCAGAAATCAGTTTGCGGAAATCGATCAATACCAGATCTTATCGAGGGCAGGAGGTTGAGGGGGAGGATCGGCAAATCGGCCGCGGCGATTCGCTGTGGCGAATACTAGTGGAAGAAAAAGGGGTATCGGGGAAACAGTTTCGTAGTTACGTCGTGATCATCCGAGGCCTCAATCCGCATGTGAAAAACCTGGATGTGCTGCGCGTCGGAGACAAGATATTTATTCCGATGCGTCCCGCTCAATTGCTCGAAGGCCGACCCACGGAAGGCGCCCCGGGCGAGACTCACCCGGGCGGTGGGACCACCATCAACTATCGGGTAAAAGCGGGCGAGCATCTCTACCAAATCTTACGCGAGCAGTTGAATCTCACCGAAGATCGCAAGGTCGCGCAGTATTATGCTTTAGTCCGTGATTTGAACCCCGAGCGAAAAAATTGGGATGTGTTGGCCGAGGGAGAAATGATCCGCTTACCTCTAGCGGGTCGTGTCTATGAAATTCCGACGACTGTGGCCGTGCAGGCACCATCACCTTGGGCAGGCAGCACACCATCGACTACAATCGAGGCAAAGCCGGCAACCGTGCAGATTGTCGAGGCGCAACAAGCGAAACCGGCGATCGAGCCAATCCCTGCATTGCCAACTCAACCGCCGGCGACCATCGATCGGCGCCGGGTCTTACGTTCTCCGGCGAAAGATAATTTGGCGTTGGTCACTAAAGTCGCCGAATCGATGGGTAGTCAGATGCAACAGAGCGGCGAGGAAGTGATCGACTTGAAAGACGGTGCGGTTCGATTCGATAAACGCAATTACCCGGTGGTTTCCAACCCGCTGCTCAAACAAAGGGTCGTGCTTGATCCAGAGGACAAGATTCCGCCTTCGCTTAGAATCAAGCTCGGTGATCCAAGTATCGGGGCACCGATCGTGCCGATGGCGAACGGCGTGTCGATACAAGACGCCATTGGCCAGGTGCTTGCGGGCTTGGGCTATCAAGCCCTGCCAGCTGATCGGCCAGTGATTATCCAAGAAGACGGTATCGCCTATGAGGCCCAGGGCCATTGGATGGCCCTGGCACCGGAGGAAAGTAACAAGCCCCAGCAAGTGTATGTAATTAATCTCAGCGACGACGGTGCTGAGGTTCCCGAATATCTTCGAAGCCAATTGGCGAAGAAAGGGCTACATCTAAAAGACATCCTGTTGGCCCCAGCGGCCGACCCGGAAAAGAAGCAAGATAAGAGCGCGGCCAAAAGCATTGTGTCGCCGACAAAAATTTGGCCGCGCGACAAAAAGGATATTGTCGACAACCTGCTTTTTGCCTTCGGCATTCCGTTCGGCGTGGCGGAAACACTGACAGTAGAGTTACAGAATGGTTTGCGCCTCGATGCCCGAACTGACCGTGTGTTTGAATTGAGCGGCAAGCGAGTGGCACTGTTCTTTCAGAAAGCGGATGCGGAAATCAGGCAAACGTTGCAAGATAAGGATGGCGTGCGGACTGTGGAGATCGAGATCGCCTCACTCTCGTCGCGTGACCTGATCTCCCGGCTTTTGAGTTTGATCGGCGATCAGGCGTCCTATCGCGAGCATCGCTTCGCGGCCGCTACCGGTTCGGCTCAAGACCGACTCACAGTAACCGCTTGGGGCTTTCACGTGCCGAAGCGTTCATTGTTCATTACCGACCGGCAAATTCCTGCCGCGCTCAATCGTTTCTTTTCTGAGAAGGGTTTGGAGATTGTTTATTTTCAGTAGATGATAGTCCAAAGCGCCCGTAGCTCAACTGGACAGAGCATCAGACTTCGGATCTGAGGGTTGGGGGTTCGAATCCCTCCGGGCGCGCCAACAATTCTTGGACATTACGGACTGTTAAATCCAGCATCGCAAACGGTATGGCCCTCGCGCCTAAGCACATCGAAGTTGTCGCCGGCCTGATCTTTCGTGACGGCCGCTTGCTCGCTTGCCAGCGTCACGAGTGCGGGTCTTTTCCACTCAAATGGGAATTTCCAGGCGGAAAAGTAGAAGTTGGGGAGTCGGACGTGGATGCCCTACGGAGGGAGTTGCGGGAAGAGTTAGGAATTGCCGTGCGGCATGCGAAGCAGATTTTTCAGCACAAGCATGTTTATCCGGAGGGGCCGGAAGTCTCGCTGCGCTTTTTTCGCATCTTGTCGCATGATGGTATAATGCGAAATTTAGTCTTTCAGCGCATCGAATGGGTCGAATTGGTTGAACTCGAAAAGTTGGATTTCCTGGAAGGCGATCGGCCATTGATACGGCGCTTGGTCGATGACAGCAGGGCGGCGCTACTTTCGCACTAATCCCGTCTTAATAAACCAGGCATTTCGCCTGCGGGGTATTAACCCCGCAGGCGACCAAAGGGGATGCTCGCCCCCTTTGGAAACCCCATTCGATGGTGCCCGCAGCAAGCTGCGGGGAATATTAGATTCAAATCTTATTCGCCGATCAAAGCGCTCATCAATGTTTGACATGGGGAGGAGCTACGGCTATCCTAGCCAAACTTTTCGCGTCGTTCTCATGAACACTTGTAAATTAATCGCCCCAGCGGTCTTCGTGTTCGGTTTATGGATGGTCCCCAGGTCGGCATTCGCCGACGTTTATTTTTACAAGGACAGCCAAGGCGTTCTAACTTTTACAAATGTCCCCAATCATGGTGGTTTTCGGCGTGTGATCCGTGACAATTACGCGCCAGGGACGGGGTCTCCGATAGTCAATGGCTCCTATGAGGAGCTGATTCGCGCGGCGTCGGGGCGGCATAATGTCGATGCCGATCTGATCCGTGCCGTGATCAAGGCCGAATCGGACTTCCGCTCCAACGCGCGCTCGCACAAAGGGGCGATGGGATTGATGCAGCTCATGCCGGAAACTGCTCGGCTGCACAATGTCGCCGACGCCTACGATCCAAGCGAAAATGTCGAAGCCGGGGTCAGGCATCTCAAGATCTTGCTTGAGCGGTTTCAAGGAGACCTGCAGCTTTCACTGGCTGCGTACAACGCGGGTAGCGGCGCGGTCGAACGGCATGGCGGTATCCCGCCGTTTGCCGAGACCAAGGATTACATCCGCCGGGTCTTGCGTTTTTATGACTCCTACCGCGGCTCCGGCTTGGAAGCGTCGCAACAATTTCGCCAATAGGTTGACCGATTTCGCACGAGCTTCATGTGGTTTGGACGCTGCCGAACCTGCTCAGCCTGTTTCGGATTTTGATCATTCCCTTACTGGTTTATCTTTTAACCTTTCCCGACCGGTATTCAGCGCTTCTGGCGGCGGCGCTGTTTGTTTTTGCGGCGTTAACGGATTATTTCGATGGCTATCTGGCGCGCCGCACCCAAAGTGTCTCTGACGTCGGAAAAATTCTCGATCCTTTGGCCGACAAGCTCATGGTCGCTTCGGCGCTTATTATGCTTGCCGCACTGGACCGCCCCAATGAACCCAGTGTGCCGGCATGGTTGGTGGTGGTGATATTGGCGCGGGAAAGCGCAGTCACAGTGATCAGGGGAATTGCTCTCGCCGAGGGCATCGTGATGCAGGCGGAGGCTTTGGGCAAGTACAAATTTATTCTTCAGGCCTTCGCCATCGTCGCGCTTCTGGTGCACTACCGTTATTGGGGCTTGGACTTTTTCGCGGCTGGATTGTACTTCCTCACGCTCTCGGCTGTCGTGGCGATTTGGTCGGGTGTCAACTATCATGTCCAGTTTTTTCGCTTACGCCATTGGTAATTTACACGGTGAGACGACGATGAAATTGACAAAGCAATTGGGATCATGTAGAAAACGTGCCGATGCGGGTGTAGCTCAGTTGGCTAGAGCGTATGCTTGCCAAGCATAAGGTCGGGAGTTCGACCCTCCTCACCCGCTCCATCTCTAAGCCTTCGATATCTCGAAGGCTTTTTCATTTTTGCGGGTAAACTCCCAACTTGGTCTGATTGCGATTTTGCACGTTTTCGAGCGGATTTTGCACTTTGCCGGATTGACGACTCTATCCATTTTCGCTGCGGATCGATGGCTTCGAGATATTTCGCGTAGTGCTTCTTGAGCGTCTGTTCGCGGTCCCCGGTCTGCGCTGAGATAAAAGCCATACTCGCGCCGATGGAAAGCATGAAACTCGCGTAGCTGTGGCGCGTGTTGTAGAACGGCCGTGGCCGGATCCTGAGCTTGCGCAACATCGGCAGCCATTCCCGCTTGTAGAAGTTATCCTCGGCGATTGGTGTTCGTTTGGGGCCCATAAAGAGATGGGTGTCGGGGTCTAGGACGAATCTCACATGGTCCGTGAGCACGTCGACGAGGTTTTCGTGGAGCCTGACCTGGCGATTGCTCGGTCCGGTCTTTGTCCCGTTCTCGGCGCCGGCGACGCGGCTCTTTTCGATCCGTTCCCAGCCATAGGTTAGGTCAACGTCGCCACTGCGCAGCGCGCACGCCTCGCTTGGCCGACAGCCGGTCCAGAATTGATGAAAAACGAAGGCATGGTAATGGCGCCGGTGATCAAGGAACCCTTTCAGAATCCGTTCCCGCTCTTCGGGTAGGTAAGGGTCTATATCGCTCTCGCTGTCGCTTTCCGGAACTTTCGAAAAAAGATCGCGGTCGAATAGGTTGACCGCCATGGCACCGGTCCGGCGCGCATCTTTGAGCATGGCCTGTAGTGCGCCCACGTACTTGTTGATACTGGCGCCCTTGTACGGCTGGTCACTGTCACCCATCCGCTTCGCCTTTAAAGAGTCCTGGAGGGCTTGGATATGATGCAGAGCAAGAGCGCTGAGCAGGATTTCGCCAAACCGTTGCCCATCGATCACCGCGGTTAAAACATGGCGATTGAAGTAAGACCGTTCGCACTTCACTTGCTGGGCTCTGACTTGGTTCTTTCTGCGAAGAATCCACTGGTCAAAGTAAGAGCTCACGCTTTCCGGTGTCGCTGGCCGCGGCGGTTCGCGCCTGAATAGGTGCGCCTTGTTGCCGTTGGGAAAGTGCTTTAGGTAGTCAAAATTCCCGTTGTCCATCTCGCGCGAAATGATTGTCGCTTGGGCCTCCAGGAAGCGGCGATTTTCTGGCGTATCCTCAAGCCGCGTCGTCTCCCAGCTCCGGAGGCCGTTCCAGAAGAGGCGCAGCGCAAGATAGGCGCCGCCTTTGGCTCTTTTTACTTTGCAGGCCATATCTCAGCTATCATTTGGCTCGGAATCACTGGAATCCGCATTTCTAGCGTTTTCGACTTTTCACATGCCGGAGTTTTTTCTCACCGGCGTAAACGGTCTCAATCAGCATGGCCATGGGTTCGGTAATCGCCCGCTCCTCACGCTCCCATCGTGCTACCGTATTCGCCGTCACGCGAATAACTTTAGCCAACTGGAATTGAGTCCATCCGAGTTCCTTCCGGATCGCTTGGAGATTTTTTCCGTTCATAAAAAGTGACCTATGCCTCTGGTATAGTCTGACTTCGAGCCAGTGTCAAGCGCCGATTTTCGAACGCGATCATTTTGCAGAATATCCGCGCGCCATTGGAATGGACGCTTCGACACCTTCGATGCCTTCACTCTCCGGCGCCGGCGCGGCGCGCCACTGATAGAGTTCTAGGACAGCGCTCCACTTGAACATTACCGGTAGACCGGGCGCCTCGGCGTAGTGAATGCCTTTTTTGAAGACGTTTCCCATCTTGTTGCGGACAGTTTTGGGTTCGTAGTTTAGTCGGCGCGCCAGCTCGTCGATCGTGATGAGATCCTCGGGCAGAATCTTGGCGCTGCCGTTTTCCGTTGGCGCGCTCACGTGCTTACGCTCCCGCTTTTCCGACGCGCGCATTCTCGCGCCAACCAAGGAAATGACCGCGCGATAGCGGTTAGGAGTTTGCCGCGGATGAGGGCGAGGTCTTCGGGCTGGGGGAGTTTGGCTATCGCGCGTTGAAGTTTGGTTTCGTAGGCGTTGATTTGATGAAGGATGTAGTCGACCTCTATCGGTGCCAGGTAGTCGGCGCTTTCGTCGCCGGTCCACCAACGCTCGCAGTCGCCGCGCCATGCGTTGCTTTCGTTGTACCAGCCCACGGCGAGGCGGGTTAATTCATCCCGCGGCGCCGGTGGCAGCTTGGGCCCGTCGAGCGATGCGAGCCAGTTGAGCGCGGTTTCCCGTTTGGTGCTCTTCCCAGTGACAGCGGCCGCTTGGCGCTTGATCGATTGGGCCTTGGCTTGGCGGAAGTCTTCGCTTCCCTCGATCGCGTTGATTCGATCAACCCGGTAAAGTCTGACTGGCGCGCCGCCCGGGTGCATATAATTCGCTGCGTAGTCATCCGGCAGTGAAGCAAACTTTTTAATGAGCATGTGCGTCCAGCCGCGTTCCTTGAGCTTCGAGGCTGTGATGAATTCTTCCGTCGCCGGTGTATTTGGCGTTAAAGCGTTCATACGCTTGCGAAGAAGGTTTGTTGCTCGGGGCTTGATGTTAGGCGCCGATCTGGGCCGACAAGATGAATCACTTCGCACATCCCAACGATCCGCGAGACCATCCTATCGTCATAAAGGCCAGCCAGGCTTCGCACGTCGAGGTTGCTGGTGATGATGGTTCGCCGCCGGTGCCGATAGCGTAGATCGATGATCACGCCCAATATCTGGCGCTGCCGTTCGCTCGATACCTCGGCGCCGAGGTCGTCGATAACCAAACAATCGAATCGCTCGTATTTGCGCAGGAGCTTGGCTTCGCCGCGCTTGCCCGTTTCCGCGATCTCAATCACGATATCCGTGGTCGAGGCGAATTGACCGCTCGGGCGCGTGAAATATGTTCCCGATTCCATGCTGGCAGTACACAGTGCGTCTGCATACCAGTAGCTTAGTAATGCTACCGCCAAGTGCGTCTTACCAACGCCGCAGGTTCCGGAGAGAAAAACGCCCGCTGATCGCGCGATGGCGTCGAGTGCGGCGCCGACTTCATCATCATGGCCGATGAAGTTTTCGACATTAAGCCTGCGGTACCGAACAGGAATGGCGAGAACGTCATTCGCCCGCCGAGATCGGCCGGCTCTAACCGTGTCGAAATTATTTTCTTCCATAGGCCGCATACTTTTCAGGCTCTGCCCTTACCTGCGTTACACCGTGCTGTTTGTTCACTCGTACTCGTTCACGCTCCGCATGGATTTCTTTGAGTTCTGAGACAGTCTTATTCTTGAGACTGAACAATTCGTCTTCCGCGTATAGCTTGCTTTTGAACATCAAATTTCGCTGATCCTGAAGGGCTCTGGCTTCAGCCTTATTTACCAGCGTCTCCCGTTTTTGGTTTTCGCTCTGGTCTTCGTCCTCAGTTATAGACTCGCGCGCGCGCGTTTGAGGGTTTTTCTTTTCAGGGTTCTTTGAGGATTCTGAGGGTTTGGCGGACAAGCTGTCCGGTCTGGCTGCACCATTTGTCCGGTCTGCGCGCTCATTTGTCCGGTCTTGACGGTCAACTTGTCCGGTCTGGCTTACACGCGCTGTTTTGCTGCTCTCTAGACCGGACAGGCTGTCCGGTCTTATGGATCGTGGATCAAGAGGCACAGCTTCGACCACGACGCGGTAGGTGCGCGTGGTTTGAAATCCCGGCTTTTTTGCCTCGACGATCGCGCCGCGCTCCTCCAGCTTGCGCATTATTCTCCGAACATTCCTCGCACTGTAACCGGTCTCCCGCGCGATAGTGTCTTGACCGACAAAGCAACGGCTGCCGTCTTCATCTGTGGCATGGTCGCCCATGACCGTCCAAACTGCCATCTCGTTTTGCGGAAGTCTCCGCTGGCGCATCTTGCGTTGGATTTTGTAGCCCATTCTTGATTTAAAGCCCGTTTGTCCCGGTTTCCGGGCTGGTTAATAGCAGAGTAGCCACCTGCCGATTTTGTCCCGGTCTAGCCTCAATAAAATCAGGTACTTTCACAGGGCATTTTGCGCTGTCGCGGACCTTCTCGCGGGCCACTTTCTTTTTGCAGCCCGGCGCCGCCCATTTTTTTCGATCGAAGACGACCCGCCCGCAGCCGCAGGCACACACGCGTGGGCCGGCGCGGACTTCTAGATTCTGCGCCGATCTGTAAAAATCGATCACGGATCGATAGGAAATCACATTGTCTTTAAATTTGTCCGAGAGAACGCGGCTGAAAAATTCCAAGGGCTCTTGGATTCGGCAGCGGAAACGCTCGCTGAGGAATTGCGCGGTCCAGGATCGGCGGCGCGCGAGATCTGCAAAGCGCTTGAAGGTGACGGGCGATTGACTTGAAATCAACCGTGATGGTATAGACTGGTCCACACGTTTCCTTTTTACCCCGCGCAGGTTGCCGCCTCGCGGGTTTTTTTTTTAGTTCACTGGCTCGGCTTCACCTGATCAAAAAATTTAATGCCCGAGCGCCAGGCGAGATAATTTCCGAAGATCGTTCCAATCATCATAAAATTGATTCCTGGCTCGTTTGGCACGGGCTGAAGATTTTCGGCGCCGGCGATGCGATACCACTCCTGACCGTCGGATTGAACCTTCTGGGCCAGACGTTCGCACATAGTGACGAGTTGCTGCTCGATCGGCACGCTCGCGTCGTTGTGGCGTTTAGACTCTTCAAGCGCGGCTTGCCATAACCCTAGCCAAAATACATTCTCGACCATCTATCGTTAACCGCCTTTGAGCGATGTCCTAGTTTCCAACACCGTTGATAGTAAACCTATCAGCTCGGTCGCATCCTCGATCTAAGCGTTTGTGCCAATGGCCCGTCATGGGCGAAATCTTCCATGGTGACTTTGAAAATCTCATCGTGGGTGGCGTTGGGATTTTTCGGTATGACGTCGCCGTTGACTTCGATGTTCACCTTCGGCGCCGCGCCGTGGCCGGTGGCCATCGCGTTCGATTGCAAGGGTTGCATCGCGCTCGGTCCCACGGCGCCGCCGGTATCGTAGCCGCGCCAGTTCACGGCCAGGCTGCCGACGCGGCCGCCGGTGGCGAAGTGCGCCTTCGGAATATTGATCTCTCCTGCATTGAATTTTTCCAAGAATGGTAGCGCGCCAGGTTTTGCGACCTCGGATGCGCGCACAACGAACTCGCCGTTATGCAGAATCGCCGGCACCTCGCCGCCGCTGGCGAAATGGGGCAGCGCGCCGGCTCGATAGGCGGGCAAAGGAATCTCGTGCATCGCGCTCACCGGTCCGCCGCTGGCAAAGTGCGGCACGGCTTTGACCGGGCCGCCTTTTTCAAGAAAGCTGAACAGACTGCCGATGGCGCTCACCGCCGAGCTGGCCATGTCTGCCCAGCCGCCGCCTTCGCCGCCCCCGGAGTTGGTCAATGCCGACAAGCCATCGGCAATCAACGAGCCGAGTTGGGAGAAGAAACCGCCGAAGCCGGTGGAGCTTTGCTGTGTCAAACTTTCCAGCCCGCTTGAGATCGTCTGCCCGACCGAATCGAACAGTTCGCCGGTGTGGTCGGTCAGCTCGATGGTCCACTCGCTGATGTCTGGAATCTCCAACTGTGCGGGCGCGCGAACGTTGGAAAACTGGTCGATGTTCGAAGCCAGTGGCGTGGCAGCGCCCAGAGCGCCGCCAGATAGGGCGGCTGCGGCGCCTTGCAAAGCCACCGCGGCGGCGTCCAAGGCCGTTGCCGAGCCGGTAAGTGACGTGCCGGCAAATTCGAACGTTGACCGGCTGAGATCGGGAATCGCGCCGGCCGCCGGCGCCGCGACATTGGGAAAGTTCTGAATGTTTGGCGCGGCCGCCGGAATCGGTGCACCGGTAAAACTCGGCGCCTTGGGCAAGAAACCTTGTAGCGCCTCTTTGAGCGGGTTTAGAATGAACTGCTTGTTGAGCTCGTTGGAGATCGACAGCAGGATATTGCGCGCGAGGTTTTTCATCGCCTCGCCGAAGCTCTGCGTGCCCTGCAGAATGCCTTGCAGCGTTTGGTCCAGACCTTTCGCGATGCTGGCGAAGACGTTTTGAAAACTGGTCTCTAAAGATTTGGCCGCTTCCAAGCTGCGCAGCTCTTCCACGGCCTGGCGCACTGCCGGACTCAGACTGCCGTACTCTTTGACCAATGCCGCGACGCGCTCGCGTTGGATGCCAATTTTTTCCGACGTGACATCGATACCGCCGCCGAGGGCTTGGTTCAGCGCCTCGATGTCTACCTTGCGCGCGGTTAGAGCGCCCAAGCTTTTGCCCAGGTCGAGCATACGCTGGCGCTGCTCCTCCATTCGCTGGCCTTCCTCGGTGTCGATCGCATCGAGTGCAGTCGTCGGCTGCTGCGCCAACAAAGTCTGCTGTCGGCGGAAAAATTCTATTCTCTTTAAAAGCGCGTCGACGTCCTGGCCGGTGGCTTCTCCGGCGCCGATCGCCGCGACTTTCATTTCGTCGAAACGGCTGTTGATCTCTGCGATGGCCTTTTCTAGTGGCGAAAACCCCTCGCTGTCCAGCGCCCGGATGATGCCGAGCAGATCTTGGCCGGCGGCTATCGCCTTCTCTTGATTTTGATCGATTTGCAGGAAGCTTTTTGCCAGATCCTCGTTTCGAGCTTTGAGTGATTCAACCGCCCGCTTGGCTCCGATCAGTCGATCGCTCAGGTCGTCGACGTTGATGGAACCGAAGGCACGATCGACGAGGTGGGCGGCGTCCGGTACACCTTCGGCCAGCAACTTGCGCAACAACTCCGTCCGCATAGTGGCGAACTCGGTCCTCAGCGCAAAGCGCTGCGCAGCGTCTTCACCCTCCGTGAGCGCAATGGCCTGGCCCTCGGCCGCGGCGATTTGCTTCTGAAGACTTTGCGTGAACGAGCTCGCCGCATCGGCAGCGCGCTTCTGCGCGCTTTCGACTTTTGTATTAGGTAAATCGGGAAGTGAAGATCCGCCGCCTTTACCACTGAGGAGCGGCGAAAATTTGTCAAATTCCTTGCGCGCAGCTGCGAGCGCGGTGAGTGCCGCCTTTGCGGCCGGCGGTGCCTTTTCCGCCCACTCGGTGAACTTACTAACATCGGCGCCTTCAACCTCCCCGATGGATTTTCCAAGACTCGCGGCCGCCGCTTCGGTCGCGAGACCTAAATTACGAATTGCTAGCGCCGCGCGGTCACGTTCAGTTTGATCGCCGGTGATTAACGAAAACAGTGCGGCCAGGCCGGAGAGGGGAAGCGCGAGCAGGCGTTGTGCCGATCTCCATAAATTATTTAGCGAGTCTTGGAATTGATCAAGCCGTTCGATTTGATCTTGAGAAAGTCCGCTCGTCTTGAGCTTGTCGAAGTTGGTCGAAATCTCCGCAAGAGCGGCCGCGAACTTTGCGCCGGATTTGCCGGCCAGGTCTTGCGCGATCGCCAAGCGTTGCGTCGGGTTTTCGATCTCCCCTATCTTCTTAGCGAGATCACCGAGAAATTTTTCCGGGTCTTTAAGGGAGTCCTTGATCTGATCGGCGGTGAAACCAAGTTGCTGCAGCCGCTGAATCGCCCGGCTGCTCTCTTCGTCGCCGCTTGCGATACTTTTTACGAGTCGCTGAAAGCCCGTGGCAAAATCATCTACACTCGTGCCGGTGTTTTCGATCGTCGTCTGGAGACCACTGAACGTCTCGGCTGAAACTCCGGTTTGGCTCTCGAGGTCTTTGAAGTGGCCGACGAGATCGATGACGTTCTTGCTAAGTCCGACGGCGGCGCCGATGCCGAAGCTGACACCGAGGACCGAGCCGACGTTCTTTGCCAGCCCTTCAATGCGATTGAAGCTGGTACCGAAATTCCCCTCCAGAGTTTTCAGCTGGGTCTGGATCTTACTTAGGTTCGCTTCGATCGAGACTATGTGTCGGATTTCGTCAGCCATGGCTAACTCCTTGGACGGTGATCATGTGGTCAGCAATAGACACGCGGATACGGTCCCGGGGCGCCAGGGCGTATTCCTACACGCCCGACGACTCGCAAGATAATTTTACGTTCCTTGGGAGATATTTGGGCAATGTCCTCACGCGCGATGCCGACCCCAGCTAACTCAAGTATCGAGTGAAACAGATCGATCTCCCGATCGTCGACGCGCGGATCAGTTGGTGGCTGAACTTCACAGTCCTCAAACCCCTGGAGTATCTCGATAAGACTATCGTAAATCTCATCGGCACAATCGCCAAACTTTGGGAGATTTCGGCGGTGCAGTGAGCGGGCATGCAACGCGACCAGCTGATTCGTATTATCCAGCCAATTCATGAGGAAACGCTTACGCTCCACTTGATCCATTTGTTACTCCTTTATGGCGATCTCGACTGTTTCCCGGATTAGATATCGAACGTTTGAACTCGGCATCGTCGATCGCCTTAATTTTTTTTTCTACGTGTTTGGGCAGCCGGGTTTGAGAAATCTCCAAGAGAACCTCGCGCACCAGTTCATCCATCGAAATAAAGACGCTTGTGTCGAGATCAGTGTGCTTTCCTCGGATCCTGTGCGGCAAGCTGAGAAGTTTTCGGCGGATGATTGAATAGGTGCGCTGAATTTGAAGCGCGATGGCCGGCACCGCGACGAAGATCCCGCGAGATTTCGCCATGTCAAAACCAATTTTTCCCGTCTGCGCCCGCGCCAGTTTTGCGCGTTCTTCAGCCAAATTGAGTTCACGACCTGCGCGGCCCGCCGCGGTCTCAGCATAATGGGAATACAAGTCTCGAAGCCATTGTCTGCAACTGCCGTCGCGATTGAGAATTCCGGTAGTGATCGCGCGTGAAACAATGGCTTGATCCATTTCGAGAAGCGCGGCGAATTCGGCCTGCGTCCAGCGGTCATCGAGAGATTTTTGTTTTGTTTTCTTTGCCACATCGTGTTGCAAAAATGATGAGCCCCTTAGGGAAAATAGCTCTCAGGGAAGGAATTGCGCCTCCGTTGATCCGCTCGCGCCAGAGTCGCCAGGGTCCCATCTAGTTGATTTGGTTGATGTTTTTAACAAATTCATTGTGGACGCGTGCCGATGTTTAGTTGACGGTCGATACCTGACAGGGTGGACATCCAACGATTTAATCATCGGCCCAACCGTGAATTGTTCTTTGGCGTGGGCGCTGGTTTGGGTAAAAGAGCTGACCACCCTCGGCGAATCACGTAGATATCGCGAAGGTTGATCAGCCATTTCACCGGCTGCATGGTCGGTGCCAGCAGTGAACGCATTGTGAGAGGGGGAGATGGTAGCCGGTTTGAACGACGCTTCTCTGAAAGCCGCTCCTTATCGCCTTCCAAAAGCGCTCGATACAGAGCGCGCTGCTTCCTGACGAATGTGGCGTCGACGTATCGAGCGCCGAGCGTTTTGTTCATTTCCTCGGCGAGCAGTTCGGAATCATCGTCAATTTGTTGAGTTTTCATGATCGCTATCCTTCTTGAACCCTCGAGCATCTCCGTCGGTGATTGATCCGCTTAAAACGACGGGCGGTAACTTCACGACCGCTCGATCTTCGGTCGGAGTTCCGCCCGCCGCGGTGCGCGGTCGCCAGCTCGCGGGTGTGCCCTTTGCGTCACCCGCGATCCGCGCAATTGGCCCGACTAGGAATTTACCGGGCCTCGGGATAATTTGATTCATCATGAGGCCTGACGCTCCAGATCGCCGGACTCTGGTCCTACTTCGAAAAACACCGCTGGATTTAAATCACCGCGCCGGATGACTGGAAGGCCGGCCGCTTCCAACGCGATGCAAATTGTCTCTTCCTCGTGTTCCAGTTTTAGGACTTCGTTTTCAATCTGCGTTAGGCGCGCGGTCTTTTCTTCGAGCGACACGCCGCTCTTACCGACCGTCTTTTGGATCCTATCGGCAACTCTTTCCTTCAGCTGGTCGGCAAAGCATGCAACGAGAATTGGGCCGAGGTCTGCGGTGGTGTACATCCGTCTGATGTCGCCCTGGCAAAGATGGTCAAGTACCTCGTCGATCTCAGCGTGTTTTTGCGCGATGAGTATTTTGGCGGGAAGCGGCGCATTTTCCAGCTGATCTTTGCAGGCCTTCTTGTCCGCCACTTGGCCGCGAATGGCGGCGAGTTTTTCTAACAGGTCTTCTTGCGATTCCATCGATTCTCCTATCGAGTGTAAGAGTAGGTATGCAGTTGAGACTGGTTTGGTGGGATTTCAACGCCACGATTTGAAAGCCAACGCTCGCAAGCCTCGCGCAGTTTCGTTGTCTCCTTGAATTCCGCTTCGAGCACGGCTTCTTGTCTGTGCAACTCCATTTTGTGCTGTTCGCGGTTGGCTAGCTGTTGCTCAATGTGGGGTATCTGTGCTCGATCGTCGCTTGAGCCACCGAGTCTTTTCAATAAATCGCGCGCAGCCTTGAGCCTGGCAATCTCACGCGAGTCGTTCGTGATGACATGTCGAAGATCGTTGAGCGACCAGCTACGTTTTGCCGCGATGTCGTAAAGAATGTGAATTTTTTTGACTTTCATCTTGTTGGGAACCTCCTCGCCCGGGACTGTTAGAACTGCTTGAGCCAATCACGACAATAAGCGACATTACCGGCCACTTCGTCGGACAGTTTTTGAAGAACCTCGATCGTGTCGCGCACTTTCCGGAAAAAAAAGGTGTCAACATGAGGTAGTGAGGCGGCGCTCTCGATCAACTCCCGTTTCTGTACGAGCCCGTCGAGAGCTGCTGCAAACTCCCGCGCTGCGCCCTCAGCCAACCGCCACTGATCCTCAGCGTATTCCCTCGTGATTCGCTCTTTGAGATCCAGCTTGCCCTGCTCCGCCTGTGCGATGACGGACTTGAAAATCTCAATCTCGTCGGCAAGCGCGCGCTCGTCATCATCGAGTTTCCGTAGCGACTGAAAGTCGCCAGTTCCACCGTTAAGGATATCGGTCGCAGATTTTTCTTTCAGAGCCTGGCGGCGATCCCCGATTTTACTTTTTTGGTCGAGTGTTTTTGTCGCGCGAGCCTTCAGCGCCGATAATTTTTCCTGTGCAGTGATCAACCGATCGTCGCTTTCGACATGTCGGCTGGATTTGATCTGATCGATAAGTTTCAAGTTTTTCTCCTTCGCTAGTAATTTCTAAATTTACCGACTTAGGCGCGATTACCCTCTGATTCGTGCGAAACAGATTGCTTCTCCAGTTGAACGCCGAGGTCGCGCACGTCGGAAAGGCGGAATAGTCGCATCCCGCCAACAGTCTTCACCGCCGCCTTCAGTCGTCCGGAGCGCTCGTACAACCGAACCATCTGCGTCGAGCGCTTGATCAGGTGAGCCGCTTCGCCCGTCGTTAATAAGTTGTCATCGCTCATAGAGCCCTCCGTCTTTTTAATTTGCCGATGCTTCATGTTGTGGTAATGTAGCCCAAAATCAAAAAATGTCGCGATCTTTGGAGCCACTTACGGAGAAAGTTAGATGAAATCGTCTCAAGTCATAACTATGAAGGAATACGCACTGGGCAATCTCATGGCGCGGATAGCCGATGAGAACGAAGAGATAAGGCGGTTCCGGACGGAAAGTTTGAATGGAAATTTATTGATAGAGCCAGAGGAAATCCCAGCCTGGATTAAAGGGCAACTGGAGCGAGATCTTGAGTCATTTCGAACATCACGCCCCGCCGATCAACCGCTCGATCGTGAGAGCATTCACTACAAATTAGTCGAGAAAGGGATCAATTCGGAATGGTGTAAGCACATAGAAGTTTCGACGGCATTTTTAGCGTTTCCAGATACCAAAGGTAAACTGGTTTGCAAACATCCTACTGTGAAGGGCGGGGTGGTAGAACGATTGCGTGAGCTTAGCTCAGATCTCGCGCGTGAGACCGGATGGCCGCAGGCCAATGCGACCGCGTTCATTCTCACTGGACATCATCCGCGTAAGCAGTTGATTGAAGCGAAGGTCAATCCGACCACCATCACCCTGGAGATTGACGTGTCCGTTGATGCTGAAACCGTCGCTCACAAATACCGGGAAATCAGAAAACACTACGGATTGAGCCACACTCGCGATGCTGGCGACAACGGGAGAAAGATGCGTCTAGCTCAATTTCTCTTTTCGAAAGAGAATCAGCATCGGTCCGAGGAAGAACTTTTCAAACAGTGGAAGAAAATTGAGTGTCAAAATTCTGATGGGCAATATGCCAACCTGAAAGCCTTCATTCGCGATCTGCGGCGGCTGCGCGATAAATTTTCACGTCCTCAGCAAATATCGGTACAAACTCTGCTGGATGAGAATCCCTATTTTCAGCGCATCGTGGAACCAACCGTTACATTGAAATATTTCCTCAAAGCTGGAATGAGCAGGGCAACCGCTTACCGACTCTTGAAAGACGTCCCCAAGTTGGAACGCTACAATGGGTCTTCTCGCTGGCCGGCTAGTGAAGCTCGGAAAGTCGTCGAAAAATGGAAGGACTCGCTCGGCGCGCGCGTCACGCCAATGCATCAAGGGAGAGCGTTACGTAGAACTTGAAAATGCTCCGATCCGGTGGGGATTTTAGGAAACCACATAGAGGACGCTGCAAACCGCCAGCACCCGCCGGCCGGCGCCGCATTGGCCAGGAATCGCTGAAAAGACTTTAACGACAATGGCCGCCCCTCCCACGGCAAACCCATGCCCGCTGGTGGGTGGCGGCCGTTCCACTCACCGCTGTTTCCCCGCTGTTTATCAGCGAGAAAAAGCGGAGGGCCCACAACCTTGATTTGGTCCAGGCTTTAGGGATAGAAGGCTATACGTTTAACTGAGGTGGCCGCCATGAACCTTAACAACATCGCGCTACTGTCCGTCTCTCTTGTCCTAGCTGGATGCTCCTACAACGTTGAGCCTGTCGCAACCAAGGCGTTGAACATCTACTCCGCCTATGAAAACAAAGTCCCGGGACGTTTTGCACTTCTCCTCGACGGATCGCTTCGAAACGTCAAGCGGGAGATTGCGCCGGCCACTCAAATCTGCCAAGCGCACCGCTATCCGATCGTTGTTGGCGATGCGCTTGCCCTGTCGGTCAAACACACGATGGAATCCGTTTTTGAGCAGGTTAGCGAATACGAGACAGCTCCCAGCGCGGAAACCTTAAATAAGCTTGGGCTCTCCGGCGTGATCTTGGTTAAACTTGATGACTTTGCGCCGAGACTGCAATGTGCTCGGGGATTTTGGGGCGGAACGTGCAGCGCGAACACGGAGTTATCTTTCGGAGTCACCGTCAGAGGGCGCAGCGGCGTGCTGGCAGCCACCTCCGCGTCAGGATCAAAGACCAGTGACGGAGAATCGGCCGGGGCATGTAGCGGCGGCGCCACAGTGATTGCGGATTCGATCACCCGGGCGACGCGCGACGCCTTGGAGCGGCTCGCGGAAAGGCTTTCGAATTCTCCCAAGCTCCGCGAGTCCAGCGGGTTGGTCAATTAAAAAACCCAGTCCGCGACCACCAGTTCGTTCGCTGTTATCTCGCTGTTTATCAGCGTGCGAGGCGGGTTAGGTCTGGCGCGGAAACCTACTGACCAATCTCTTCGATAGAACTTGAAAATGCTCCGATCCGGTGGGAGATTTTAGGAAACCCCGTGGAGCGTATCTATGTGCAACCGTGTACGAGCAAGCTTCGAATTCCGAGAAACTAAAGTTCGGTGGAATCTTTTCAATGATCTGCCGGAGTTCAAGCCGTCGTACAACATTGCGCCCGACCGTGGCGACATTCTCGCCGTAGTTAAGAGCGACGCGGGCAACGCCGGCCGCTTGATGTACTGGCCGCTGATTCCATCATTCGCCAAGGAGATGCGGCTCAAGTACAGCACGTCTAACGCCACGGCTGAAAGGCTGCTGGAAAGCGCCGTCTACAAGCGGCTGGTGGGCAAACGTCGCTCCCTGATTCCCATCAACGGCTTTTACGAATGGCAGGGAGCAAAGCCGCCCAAGAGGCCCTTTTACATTTATCTGAAGAGCGAAGAGCCATTTGGCCTCGCTGGTTTGTGGGACTCCTGGAAAAAACCCGACGGAAGCATTCTCGAATCCTTCACCATCATCACCACGGAACCCAACGAGCTGATTCGCACCATTCACCGAAGGATGCCCGCCATACTGCACCGCGACGACGAGGCAAAATGGCTTGATTGCGCGGCTAATACCTTCAACAACGTGCAAGCTCTGCTCAATCCGTTCCCGTCTGAGCTGATGGCAGCGCATGAAATTTCAAAACGGATCAACAACCCCAAGTACGACGCGCCGGAATGTAGCGCACCGGTTGAGGACTAGACGTACCCCTGGACGTGATTGGCAACTAGAACTGCTTGGCCAAGCCGGCCTGCTTTAGGACCTCGTTGGCGGTGTGGCGTGAAAGAATTTTGCTGTCAACGGTGACGTTTCGCTTGGTAATCGGACTAAACCAAATTTCGTGGTCGCCCTTGCCGGGCCTTACCCAATAGCAGCCGTGAGCTCTGAGGATTCTTTTAACGTCCGGGGAGAAATCGCCCATCAGTCGCGAATCGATATCATCGCTTCGCGGTGGGCAATCAGATTCATAGGGATACTGCGGACTTCCGCAGCTGCGCCGCCGTTGGCTTCAAGCAGGTCGGGGATCATGACAACGAGTTTGCGTTGAAGATCTTCGACGGTTTCCGCTTCGGTCACAAGGCCAGGCAGATCGTCGCTGGTTGCAACCCAAACGTTGGCTTCCGGATCCCACTCGGCTTTAATTTCAATGCGGTGAATCACACCAAAAGCCTATTCGATCGACCCGATTGTGTCAATATCCATCACAGTGGCTCACAACAGCTCACAAGGTCTCAGAGTGTGTCATAGCGACTACCGAGCGTAGCCTAAATTAGGCGTAGCGCTACCCCAGCTGAAAGACTGAGATTATCCGGCTGCAGCCAGAGGAGCGGGCTACCGAGGTCAGGGCTCGCGCCGAGCGCAATAAGAGTTTTTTTTCATTGCAGCGCTGTCCGTCATCTCCCTCCGATTCTTATTCTAATCCCCCGTCCCACTGGGCGGGCAAGAGGTTTTTGCACCGGGTTTTGGGAGGCCATCGGCTTCGACGGCGGTGTGTTGCCGTCAGGCGGGGGCTCGGGCGGCTCGGTGGGGGCGCTGCGCGCTAGGATCTCCCATGGGACGGGGCGTGAGCGGAGGGCAGCAAGGGCGTAGGCGCGGCGATCGAGAGCTTCGTTGCGCACACCGGCGGGCTTAAACCAGTAGCGTATCTGTTTGCCGTTCTTATAGCGGGTGCGCACTTCTTCGCTGGTGAGCTGAGTGAAAAAATCCAATTCATAGCTAACGGGAAAGTGGGAGTAGCCGGGTCCATGCGCGGCCACGCGAAGACTGGAGTAAATGGCTTCCTTGGCGCTGTCCACACCGACGGTCCAAACCAGGCTGCCTTTGTATTTCTTGCTCTTGCCGGCGCGCCTGGGCCAGATCGGTCGGGGCCCGTCGCGGCCGATAGTGGCGTACACATGGCGGGCAATCCGGGCATTGCAGAACCGATAAACTTCGTCGGTGCGGTGACCGGCGCTGTCGATACCGGCGGCGGAAATCCTGAGCGCGCGGCCGTCTTGCGTGCGATATTCTTTTTTTAGTAATTGATCGAGTTCGTTCCAATCGGGGCCGAGCCTTGTCGTGGGCTCAGTATCATCGGGATCCTCGTCCTGATCTTCGCCGGCTTGGCTTTTTTTGGAGCGGTAGAAAACCCGATCCTCGATGCCCCAGCTTTCTTCAGGCTCGTCGCGTTTGGTGGCGCGCCAGCCGATGACCTCTACTTCGATCCGGTCGTCTTGGACGTCCGCGCCGACGGTGAGATAAAGAATCTGCCAGGGAATATTCTCGGAGCTGTAGTTTTCTCGACGTTCGAGCAACGGCTCTGGGTTGGTCCGCTCGGCGTCATCGACCCAACTCTGGCCCATCTCGTCGTTTTCCCAGTCGCGCAGCGGTTGGAGGTTACCTTGCTTCTTCTTGTCGTTGGCGTCGAGAAAATTCTTGATGAAAGTTTTGATCGGGCGCCAGGGGTGGTAAAGCCCATTGAGCGTGTAGCCGGCGCGTCCTTCGAAAGATCTTTCAGCGATCCATTCACCGTTCATCATGTTGTTAACGCGTTGGGCGTCGGTCCAAGGCTCGTTGCAGTGAAGGCAGAAGTACGCCGCGGTGTTGGGATCGTGATTGGTCCATTTGACCTGGGCAAATTCGAGTTTCTGTTTTTTATGGCAGGCGTGACAGGGAACGTGGAAGTAGCGCTGGTCGGATTCATCAAACAGCGAATCGATGCGGCTCCGTTTTTTGACAGAGGGCCGGCTCACATAGACCGCCAACCAGTCCCAGAATGTGATCGCGCCTTCGACGGCGGTGGCGATAGGGTCGCCTTGCTGGCCGACCGTGGGCGGGTAGTAGTCGATCTCGTCGAAGAAAAGTTTCTTGCGCGGCTCGCTGATAAGGCCGGCAGGGCTATTGGCTCCGGCGAGTGTGAGGGCGCCGCCGGTGAATGTCTTGTTGAGCAGAGTGTTGTTGGCGTCGCGAGTGCGGGGAGCGCCGATAACGTCGGTGAGGACGGGGCAGTCGCGGAGCATGGGAAAAATACGGCGTTTGCTAACGCGCTCAGCCAAATCGAGCGTGGGCTCGACGAGCAGCATCGGGCAGCGGTCGACGTCCATCGACATACCGATGCCGATGAGGATGACCGTAGTCTTGACGGTCTGGCGCGGCGCGCGGATGACGATCTCGTGAGTATCAGGGTTAGTGAGCTCGTCGAGAATGCCGCGGGCGTAGGGCGTGCGTGAGCTGTGATACTTGCCGGCTTCGGCGCTGGACTCCGGGCTGAGATAAAAATATTCGTCGGCCCACTCCGTTGCGGTTATTTTTGGTGGCGGTGTGAAGATTCGAAGGGCGTCATTGAGCTTGCTCATCCAACTCGCGGGGGAGTCGTACTCTGTGCCAAGATCAGCCATTCCGTTTCCGTCCACGGCTCCGTTTTTGCCGAGGCGGCGCGAAGATTTTAAACATCGCATTGAGTTTTGCCATCTGTTTTTTCACTATCTTGGCGGTCGCGACACGGTCGCGCTCATCCGCTTCGCGCATTACCTCGGGTCGACAGAGCTCGAATACCATGAGTCTAGCGTCAAGAATTAACTGACAATATTCGATATCTCGGGGCCGATCCGTAACGATCTTTTGTCTGATGTCCTTGATGAGTCCCAACGCGCGTCGGTGTAGCGCCGGATTGGGCGCGGCCTCGAGCCTCAGATCGTCACTGATTTCATCTTTCAAATAGTCTAGAACTCCGAAAGCAAGTTTGTCAGACGCAATATCTTTTTTATATTCTGCCATGTGACGCTCCACTCAAACTCAGATTTCAAGGCGCCTTCGCTTCGCTCCGAAAGTCGGCAAGAAGCTCATCGACGAGGGGCGTAAGCTTTGTTTCCGTGCTCTCCCATTTGTTCAAAGCAAACCCCCCGCCGTGGTTATACGTTGCCGTTGCCATGGTTTCAGGACCTCGGCGGATGCGGATCTCAGCGAAGTTGAGGAAAGGTGCGAGATCCCAACCACGGAGAGCCGTGTACCAAAGCGAGTATTCACAGCTGGCTGATACCGAATTTTCTCTGTACACCGCAGTCTTGATACCATACCTCTGGAAACTAGTTTCTAAGAAGGACAAGAGATCCGTGACCAATACCTTTGGATTTTCTTCGATGCATAGTAGCATGATCGGAGTGCTTGCTCGATCAATTTTCTTGACGTTGATGGTGGTGCATCCGCTTACCAGGAATAGCGCAAAGAGAATTGAGGCGCGGATCGGCTGATGACTTTTCATAATCCAATCGCTCTTCGAATGGCATTGAGAGCAGCATGTATATTCTGCCAGCGCCCCTCTTCGTTCTCGATTTCCAGTGCGTCGCGAAATCGGTCGATCGGCCAGCCAACCGCCGCGCGCTTGGAAAGTTCTTCAAGCGCTAGGTAGACGTCGCCATTTCTCATATCCTCAGCGCGGCACCGAGCGAGCACGTCCTCGAGCACTGCCAAGTTACGGAGATCGGTGAGCTTCAAACTCAACCGTTCAACGTCAAGCTTGAACTTTTCCTTTCCGGTCTCCGCGAAGAGGCGCGCGGCATGATCCATCTGCTTTTCTAACTTCTCCCGTTCCGTCATGGCGCCGGCCTCGGTCTATCGAACTTCGCCCCCTTGATCAACAGGGCGCTGCGCCGGTGACCGATTCTGACCACCGGCGAGAAATTCGCCAAGTTTTACTATATGCTGCGTGCGTGTCGCCGGAAGAATCTTTGTGGCTCGAAGTCATTCTTCGTGCACTCCAAGACGTCGTCGGTTTGAGTAGAGATATCTTAAACCACAAGACTGCCCGGGCGGATTGTGCTCGCGAAGCCTTGTCATGGTTTTTCGACGAGGATTCCAACATCGGTGGTTTTCTTTTTTGCTGCGAAGCTATCGGCGTCGATCCAAACGCAATCCGCCGCGGTCTGACGGCGGCAAATATCCAAGTCATCGAGCGCGAACTTTACAGCCGGCTCAACTCTGTCCGGTCGCGGCCGGTGCGACCGCTCGACACTTTTGACGTCGACTCCGGCCGGCGCATTTCTCCCGTCAACGCCGGTGCCCTCTGGGAGTGGCGCTGATGAGCTTAGGAACGGAGCTTTCATTCATCCGCGGCCACCGTTCCAGCTCATTGTGTGCCGGTCGCTTTCTGCTTGGCTTCGTTCAACGGATGCTCGATCGTATACCCGCTAACTTGCGACAGATTAATGCCGTCGAGATTCTTGGCCAAGACCTTTTGGTAGGCGTTCAACCCGAGCAGAAAGCCTGTAGTTAATGCGATGGTTTCAGTGGACTCCTGGTATTTATCCCAAGCCTCAAGGAGGCGGTTTCTCAATTTCGGTCGCCGGCGCAAGTGGTTATAGATTTCGCTCTCGAGTTGCACCACATCCCGGCGGCTTTGGATATACTCCTGGACGTACTGATGAACGGTTGAGTCAAAGAACCGATCACGCGGATTGCTCTCCGATAGTGCTAGTGTCACTTCGCCCAAATTCCAAAGTAGAGAGCGCCTCTCTTTCTTCTCCTTTGGCGAATCGAAGAAATCCTCATGGAGAAAGTCCAGGATTTCCTTGACTACGGTCATGAGTGAGGCGTCGACCGGATCTTTGCCGTTGGCTATCGCTGTGCGGAGATGTTCCCGCCGTTTAAATCTCCGGAGTTCGTTTGGGGTTTGTTCCTTTACGATTTCATTCACGTGCTTCCTCGGCTGAGATATCTTTTCTGTTTTTCTCATGGCTAATTCTCCTTAAAGGTCCGTGCGTTTGACGCGGACACACGAGTGGTGTTCTTATGGGTGTAGTACCAGTACACTCCACGAAAGTGGCTCCGTTATCAGCCGGCGAAGTTGCAGCTCCGCCGGCTTTTCTTTTTGCAAACGATTAACTTTTAGAAAATGAGCTGGAGAAGGGTAGGGCGGCGCGCGATCTCTCGCGGCCAAAAGAGTGCAAAATTTTGCACCTTTGGGGGGATAATAGGGGATTGATGGGGAATGTTGGGGTTGATTTTTAAGGAGTTTCAGCGGCGCCCCCCCGACCTCTTATGCTTGCCAAGCATAAGGTCGGGAGTTCGACCCTCCTCACCCGCTCCACTTACAGCGCCCTTGAGCAATCGAGGGCTTTCTTGTTTTTGTCGAAACAATTAACGAAGCCATTTCGCGGCCGGGGGGGATTATCCCGGGCTTAGCCGAAGCGGCTGCTCGCCCTTTTTTTAAACATTCTTAATGGTTCCGCGCTGAAATCAGCGTGATCAAAAAAATCTCGAAAGCTAAAGGCGAGCGATAGGGAATATGGGAGTACTCAGAGCCGCTTGCTGAAGGCTTTTTTGTCGAGACCATAAAGCTGCATTTTGCGGTGCAAGGTTCTCACTTCCATACCGCAACTTTTTGCGGTCAAGCCAATCCTGCCGCGATATGCGCTCAATTTGTGGATCAGATATTCTTTTTCTTTTTCACGAATCCAAAGATAGAGGGGCAGTTCGGTCGCTCCCTTAGGCGCCGTGACGTTAGCGTTTGTTTCGCCTGTCGATCCTCCGAAGTCGAGGTCTAGGTCTGAAACATTGATAACGCGCGATTTCCCTAGGATCACGGCTTTCTCGAGCACGTTGTGCAGTTCGCGCACGTTACCGGGCCAGCTATATTGGGTAAGGTGATCCACCGCGCTGTTGGAGATTCCCGTGATGTTTTTCTTCACCGCCACCGGATGATGGCGGAGAAAATCTTGAATTAAGATGGGCAAATCATCAAGACGCTGGCGCAAGGGAATAAGCTCGATCAGAATGACGTTGACGCGATAATAAAAATCACTGCGCATTTTCCCCTGCGCCACGAGATCCTTCAGTGGGATGTTGCTGGCCGCGATGATCCGCATATCGACGCGTGTCCAACGATTGGAGCCCAGCCGTTGGACTTTCTGGTTATTCAGGACGAGTAGAAGTTTTACCTGCATACTTATCGGCATGTTCTCTATCTCATCCAAGAACAGCGTGCCGCCGTGGGCCATTTCAATTTTTCCTGGCCTTGATTGATTTGCGCCCGTAAAGGCCCCACGCTCGTAACCGAATAGTTCGCTTTCGAGAAGCTGCTCGGGAAAACCACCACAATTGATCGTTACGAAGGGACGTTCCCGGCGTTCACTTTGATAATGGATCGCGCTTGCGACCAATTCTTTGCCGGTACCCGTTTCGCCCTCAACGACAACGGTACTATCCGTCGGTGCGACCGTTCGAATGATCTCGAAGACTCGATGCATTTCGGGAGTGCGACTGAGCATCCCGCCAAACTCACAACTTTCCTTGAGTCGATGGCGTAAATGGCGAATCTCCATGAATAAACTTGCTTTTTCCAGACCGACTCGGGTCGATTCATGGATGGCCGCGGCGCTGAACGGTTTGACGATGAAGTCGCTGGCACCGAGTTTTAGCACTTCTACCGCGGTTTCGATGTCGCCGTATCCAGTCACGACGATTACCGGCACATCGCTCCATCTTTCGGCGATTCGCTTGGTTAACTCCACGCCGTCAATTCCTGGAAGTCTTATGTCGGTCACCACCAGGTCAATGTCTTCACGTTCAAGAAATTCCAAAGCTTGTTCCGCTCGTGACTTTGTAACCTGAATGGGTGAACAGGCGCTCCAGTTGTTCGCCGATCATCACGTCATCGTCGACGACGAGGATATGCGGCGTCAACGGCATGGAAGTCGTTCGAGTCGCCGATGTCTTTGCGTTGTTCAGAGATGCCATTCTCTTGCCCTATAACTTCGATCAGACTAGTCGCGCCTGGCAACATCGCTGCCGATGCTGTTTCTGCCTCCGATAAGACAGTTTGCCGACACCTTTTCTTCAGATCCTAATCTCATAGTAAAGAGTAGTCTTGCTTCACGTCGTCTCGAAGCAGCGGCCCGGGCATTCCCTTGATGGCTTCGCACGCGCCAGCAGCGGGCGCGGCGAAGGCCGGCGGTAAACCCTATGTGTCCTGGGGTGAATTTTCTCCCCCTCGTCTGTCTTTGCCTCGCGAGAGACACCACAAGGTGCAAACTCGACCTTGCCGGGCTCGGGACCTTCGTCCTTCGTTTAATCCCTTGCTACGAATTTGCGGGATACGGATGAACGAACAATTTATGTCTACAACCGGGGCTGGCAATTTGTTCGAAGCCAACAATATATCTAGTGTCGTTTAGCAGTTCTGTCTAATAATGAACAATTCTAAAAATAAATTTCGCAACTCAAGCTTACGAAGGGTCTTCGTGAGTTTTATTTCCATACTTTTTTCTAAAATAGTCGTGACATAAAGGTCTGACGCCTACGTCCCGACCTGGGAATGCGAGAATACGTTTAACGTACGGATTGATCATTGTGCGGCATGGCCGCCGCTGTGCCGATTCTAGAAATCCGCGTTGCCTGGGGTGCGTGGGAAGGGGATTACGTCGCGGATGTTTTTTAGCCCGGTGAGATACATCATCATGCGCTCGAGACCGAGGCCGAAGCCGGCGTGGGGCACCGAGCCGTAGCGGCGCAGGTCGAAGTACCACCAGTACGGTTTTTCGTCCAAGCCACTGGCGCGCAATCGCTCTAACAGCACGTCGTGGCGCTCCTCGCGCTGGCTGCCGCCGATGATCTCGCCGACGCGCGGCACGAGCACGTCCATGGCGCGGACGGTTTTGCCGTCGTCGTTGACGCGCATGTAAAAGGCTTTGATGTCTTTGGGATAGTCGGTCACGATTACCGGCTTCTTAAAAATTTCTTCTGACAGAAATCGTTCATGCTCGGTCTGCAAGTCTGCGCCCCACTCGACGGGAAACTCCCACGCTTTGCCGGAATATTTCAATTCACTGATTGCGTCGGTGTAAGTGATATGGCCGAACTTCGATTCGGCGACATGTTCGAGGGTCGCTAGCACGGACTTCTCGATGAACTGATTGAAGAATTCCAAATCCTCGCGGCAGTGATCGAGCACGTAGCGGATCGTGTATTTAAGAAACTCCTCGGCCAGCTGCATGTCATCTTCCAGCTGGTAGAAGGCCATCTCTGGCTCGATCATCCAGAACTCAGCGAGATGGCGCGGCGTGTTGCTGTTCTCGGCACGGAAAGTCGGCCCGAAAGTATAAATTTTAGAAAACGCCAGGGCGAAGATTTCCCCTTCGAGCTGACCGCTGACGGTGAGAAAAGCCGGCTTGCCGAAAAAATCCTGTTGCCAGTCGACTTTGCCGTCTGCCGCGCGCGGCGGCTGCTGCAAGTTCAAAGTCGTCACGCCGAACATTTGGCCGGCGCCTTCGCAGTCCGAAGTCGTGATGATCGGCGTCTGCACGTAAATAAAGTCGCGCTCCTGAAAGAAGCTATGGATCGCATGGGTCAGGGCGTTGCGCACGCGAAAGGCGGCGCCGAAGGTGTTGCTGCGTACGCGCAGGTGCGAAATTTCGCGGAGAAACTCCAGCGTGTGGCCTTTTTTCTGCAGCGGGTAGGTGGCGGCATCGGCGCTGCCGTAGATTTCAATGGCTGCCACTTTTAATTCTACCGCTTGCCCTTTGGCCGGAGACTCGACGAGGATACCTGTCGCCGCCAGGCTGCTGCCGGTGGTGATTTGCTTGATTGTTTCTTCCGCAATCACCCCAGCTTCAACCACCAGCTGCATACTCTTAAAACGCGAGCCGTCGTTTAGCTCTATGAACGTGATCCCTTTGGAGTCGCGCCGCGAGCGCACCCAACCGCGCAGAGTGATCTCGCTTCCGACCGACAGATTGAACGCGTGCTTGACCGAAACGAATTGTGACGCCATGGGCCAAGTATCGGATAATTGGGCGCGCTGTCAACGGGCGGATCGATTAAGTCAACGTTTCTCGTAGAGATGTTTGATGTCCCTCGCGTTCAGGCGAGGAAAAGGTCCGTCATACCGTTGGAAAACGGTATCGTGCGCCCATAAGGGCGCCACATCAGCACGGTGAGAGTCCGTGTCGGAGTATGCCACAGCTCCGTAGCCAAAGGTAACTGCGTCGCCGCGAGGCGGGGTGGGGAGCAACTGGAGGCGAAATGTCGGTCCGTAGGAGGACGAACTCGATTCGGCGGAGAGCTGCGAGGAGCCTGCGATACCAAGGCGAAGTCCGAAACTCGCTGGTCACGCTGGCGTGGTGGTAAGCGATGAGCAGGCAGCCCACGTGGTTGGAGACGGAACGACAAGAAGGTGTGGCGAGGTAAGTGGGGAGACCTGCGCCGAAGGTGAGCGGAGCAGGAGTCAGAGCCTTCATGGTACCGAAGTGGCGAGAAGCCGCGAGAAGCGCTGAAAGCAAAGCAGCGCCGAGGGAGGGGAGGCAGGAAGGTAGAAGCGTGAGCGACACGGAGTGGCAGGGCGAAAGCCAAGCGTCGGCAGTGCCCGCAAGGGCTACACAAGGCGCAGAGGCCCATGGACGAGAGTGGAGATGGGT